>Ga0209676_1000950_pt1 | contig 35488 bp, 32 predicted proteins | sample AraplaCvi_mLB_r2_FD_184282 | JGI IMG/M metagenome (GOLD analysis project Ga0209676, IMG submission 184282) | Arabidopsis root microbial communities from North Carolina, USA - plate scrape MF_Cvi_mLB_r2 (SPAdes) (version 2) | ecosystem: Host-associated > Plants > Roots > Endosphere | place: USA... | reverse complement strand
TTAAATGGTTCAACGATGAAAAAGGCTTCGGCTTCATCACTCCTCAAGGTGGCGGTGACGACCTGTTCGTACACTTCAAAGCTATCGAATCCGACGGTTTCAAAAGCCTGAAAGAAGGCCAGACCGTCTCTTTCGTGGCTGAGAAAGGCCAAAAGGGTATGCAAGCTGCACAGGTTCGCCCAGAGTAATTTCTCGGCGCACTAAAAAAACCCCGTCCAGGTGACGGGGTTTTTTATGCCTGACACAAAAGCACTCAGCCGCAGTTGACGCGGGTAACCACCAGGTTGTTGTCAGTGTTCAGGTTCAGGCGGTCGGAGCGATATTCCAGCGTGATCATGTCGTTCGGCTTGAGGAAACGCGCATTTTGCGCTCCAGCCTTGGCACGCGCCTGATCCAGCAGCTCAGGAGATGCTTTCTTGCCAACGGCAAATTGTGCTGCCGATGCTTCGCAGCGGCTATTTCCGGATTCAGCCGCCACGGGCTCCTTTGCCGACTCGCTGGAGGTTGTGCTGCAACCGGCCAATAGAGCAGCGGCGATAAGTGCACCCAGTGTCGCGAACTTCAAAGGCATGAAGCCTCCTTGTTTTCAAATGTTTAAGCAGAGATCGTGCGACCGCCAGCTCGGCGTTTGGTTTCACGGCCAGAGCCATGCCCTGCCCCACGAGCGGAAAAATGCCGAGTGTGCCTGAGCTGCCCTGCCCGGCTCATCAAACAATCGTGACTGAATATTAACGACGCTTAATAAACGTCGATGTAGTCAAAGGGCGGATTCGGCCAGTTGTCCCTGAGCGCGTTGAAAATCTGCATGACCCAGACTTCATCGCTGGCCGCGACCTTGCCGACATAGCCCGAGCCCTTCGCCCAGGTTTCAAGACGAAACAGCAGACCGTCGATATCCTGCCCGCCAGTCACGCTGGACAAATAGGCGATGCCGCCCTTGGTCACGCGCAATTGAGTATGTTCGTCGTCGCTGCCCGCGGCGAGCAATTGGCGCACAGCGTCGAGCGTGAGGCCGTCAGGGGTATTCAGATCGATCTGCACAACAGGGTCCTTGGTAGGCCGTAAAAGACCAAGTGTCGCATAGCACTCCGCTCATGCCTAAGTCGCAGTGCCAAACGCCGCGCAAAATGGTTAACTCGAAAAACAGACACCCTGACCTTCGAGCCTTCTCATGACCAGCCTCAGCATCGACGCCGACATCAAAGCCAAATGGGCAGACGGACACAGCTCTTACAGTCCTGGTACGACGGAAGAGCTGGCGCTGATCGGCATCGACCTGTTGGTCAAGGAGTTGGGAATCGAGGCGGCGCAGCAATTCATCAATCAGGTATTCGAACGATACCCGACCGTATCGGCCGAACACGCCCAGTGAAACCCGCAGGCAGGGGCCTGCGGGTCAGCGGACTTATTTGAGGCGCTTCAGGCGCTCGGTCAGCAGATCAAAGAATCCCTGGGCGTCGCCATTTTCGACCCAGAACGCATTCTTCGGTGCTTTCAGACCGTCGTACCAGTCGACAATGGTCTGGCCGAATGTCGGACCTTCCCGACTATCCACCACGACATTGACCGCCCGACCGGTAAACAGCTCAGGCTTGAGCAGGTACGCCACCACAGTCGCGTCATGCACCGGGCCGCCGGGAATGCCGTAGTGCTCCATATCGCCCTTGATGTATTCGTTGAGAATGTCGCCGACGATCTTGCTTGCATTGTTGTTCAGCGCGGCAATCTGCTTCAGGCGTGCATCACTGGTGAGGATCTTGTGCGTCACGTCCAGCGGCAGATACGTCAGCTTCACCCCGCTCTTGAGCACCACCTCGGCAGCTTGTGGATCAGCGAACAGGTTGAATTCGGCGACGGGGGTGATGTTGCCACCGTTGAAATGCGCCCCGCCCATGATCACCACTTCCTTGATGCCCTGAACGATCTCGGGCTCCTGGATCAGCGCCAGCGCCAGATTGGTCTGCGGACCGAGCATGGCGATGGTGATGCTGTGTGGCTTGGCCGATTTAAGGGTGTCGATCAGATAATTGACCGCATTGCCTTTCGCCAGGCCTTTTTTCGGTTCGTGAACCGTAACGCCCGACAAGCCTTCCTTGCCATGAATGTTCTCGGCGTAGATCGGCGTGCGCATCAGCGGTTTCGGCGCGCCGGCGTAAACCGGTACGTCTTCGCGCCCTGCCCATTCGCGAGCCAATCGCGCGTTACGCGAAGTCTTGTCCAGGCGCACATTGCCGGCCACCGTCGTCAGCGCGCGAATATTCAGTTCATCCGGCGACGCCAGAGCGAACAGCAAGGCGACCACGTCGTCAGCGCCAGGATCGGTGTCGATGATCAGGTCGATCTTTTCCGCCGCCTGAGCGCCGGTCGCAGTTAGCACGGACACAAGCAGCAGGCTCCGGATCAGTTGGTGAAGTTTTTCAGCATAGCGTTGCATGGCGCATTCCTTGTGCAGGTGAATCGGAAATCAGAATGTAACCCCGGCGACCAGAACGATGTTGCAGTACGGCTGACATTCTCCTGTACGAATGATCGCCCTCGCCTGTCGGCTCAGCACCTTGAACTGTTCGTGGGTGAGCAGATCCCTACGGCCCAGGGCGCCCTCTTCGTTCAAGGCGTCCAGATCCGCCAGTGCCGTCGGTTGCTTGTCGAAGATCTCCTTGGCCAGCACATGGCTTTCCACTTGCATTTCGCTGAGCACGACTTTCAATGTGCTAACGAAATCAGGGATGCCATGGGTCAGCGCCAGATCGATCAATTCGACACCCGGCGGCACCGGCAAACCGGCGTCGCCAATCACGACCATGTCACCGTGGCCAAGAGATGCGATCAGTCGCGACAGCGCGACGTTGAGCAAAGGAGTCTTTTTCATGCGGGTCTGAACGCCTGTACTTCGGACATGGTTGGAATGGAGGGTTGCGCACCGGCACGGGTGACCGACAGTGCAGCAGCAATCTGGCCATAGCGAATCGCCTCCGCCTCAGACTTGCCATTGGCCAGCGCTGCAGCGAAACCACCGACAAAGGTGTCGCCCGCCGCCGTGGTGTCCACCGCCTTCACGGTCGGTGCGGGAAAATGTTCGAAGCCTTTGCCATCGGCGAACAACGAACCCTGCGCGCCTAACGTGACGATGACTTTGCCCGCGCCCATGGCAATCAATTGAGTGGCGGCCGTTTCTGCCGACTGCAGCGAGTCGACAGCGAGACCGCTCAATGCGGCTGCTTCGCTCTCGTTGGGAATCAGATAGTCGATGGCGGCGAACCAGTCTGCCGGCAGCGGGCGACTGGCCGGCGCCGGGTTGAGGATTACGGTTTTGCCCAGTTCACGCGCACGCTTGAGCGCATGTCCGACCGTCGCATCGGGAATCTCGAGCTGGCAGATCACCACATCGGCGGCCTGCAACACCGCATCAAAACGGTCGATCACTGCCGGGGTTATCGCGCCGTTGGCACCGGCGACAATCACGATGGCGTTCTGGCTGTTGTCATCGACCACAATCAGCGCTACGCCACTGGAATCCTCCACGACGCTGACAGCCTGGCAATCGATGTGCTCGGCCAGCAACGCATCGCGCAACCGCACACCGTAGTCGTCATTTCCGACGCAACCGATCATCGCCACCTGCGCGCCCAGGCGCGCTGCGGCAACTGCCTGATTGGCGCCCTTGCCGCCGGAAACGGTGGCGAAGGTGTGACCGATCAGCGTTTCACCGCCGCGAGGCAGCCGTGGCGCCCGGGTCACCAGGTCCATGTTCAGACTGCCTATTACCACTACATTTGCTGGCATACATCACTACTCATCAATTCGGTTTCAGCGATATTCGGTGAACACGCCGGACAGCGGCGCGGTCGATTCGCGCAGGACAATGCTGGGAGTCACGATGCGTTGCTCGGTACCTGAATCAGGCGCAGCAATTCTTCGCAGGAGCACTTCGGCAGCCATTTCGCCGAGTTGCAGGATCGACTGACCGACCGTGGTCAGCGCCGGATAGACATAACGACTCATTTGAATGTCATCGAAGCCGATCACCGATAACTCGGCCGGCACTCGCACGTTACGTTCGGCCGCTGCACGCAGCACACCGATGCCAATCATGTCGTTACCGGCAAAAATCGCACTCGGCGGATTGCTTTCAAGCAAGCGGGCGGCGGCGTTGTAACCACCGGTGCTGGTGAAGTCGCTCTCAAGCATGCGCTCCGCGCGCGCCTCGATTCCCGCCTCTTGCAGCGCCCGGCAATAACCGGCCTGACGCATTTGCGCCACGCTGGTACTCGCCGGACCACCGATGGTGGCGATGTCGCGATGCCCCAACTCAAGCAGGTGGCGCGTCGCCAGATAAGCGCCGTATTCGTGATCGATGCGCACCAGATCGGCATTCACACCCTCCAGGCCACGGTCGACGATCACCATCGGCGTCTTCACGCCCGCCAGCCCTTCTGCCAGACCGCTGTCACCGCCGGCGGAGGCAACGATCAAGCCGTCGATGCGCTTTTCCAGCAACACGCGCAAATAACTGCGCTGCTTTTCCGGGTTGTCGTCGGAGTTGCAGAGGATCACGCAGTAGCCATTACGCTCGCAATAATCCTCGATTCCCCGCGCCAATTCGGCGAAGTACGGGTTGAGGCTGTTGGGCACCAGCAGGCCGATGGTCGCCGTGGTTTTGGCTTTCAGCGAGCGCGCCACGGCACTGGGTACGTAGTCGAGGCTCTTGATCGCCGCCTCCACTTTGCGCCGCACTTCCTGACTCACCGGGCGGGTGTTGTTTACCACGTGCGACACGGTCGTGTAGGAAATGCCCGCGAGTGCCGCTACATCCTTGATCGTTGCCATGGTTCAGCCCCGGCGACTGGCGCGTTGACTGCGATAGGTGTCGAGCACCACGGCGATGACGATCACCGCACCGGTAATAATGCGCTTGGTCGGCTCCGTCGCACCAATCTGTGCGAGTCCGGCAGCGAGGACGGAAATGATCAACACGCCAAAGAAAGTGCTGATCACCGAACCGCGACCACCCATCAGGCTGGTGCCGCCGATGACCACGGCCGCGATCACTTGCAGCTCCAGGCCCGAACCTGCGTTCGGGTCAGCCGCTTCCAGACGCGAAATCTGAAACAGCGCAGCGATGCCCGCCAGCAAACCCATCAGGCTGAACACCAGAATCTTGTAGGGCTTGGGATTGATCCCGGCCAGACGCACCGCCTCTTCGTTGGTGCCGATGCCGATCAGGTAGCGACCGAAAACGGTGCGGGTCAAAACCGCCTGCGCGATGAAAATCACCAGCAAAGCGATGATGAACGAGGGGGAAATACCGAACGCGATCGGATTCGACAGCCAGGCAAATGCATCACCAATGTAAGCGGTACGCGAGCCGGTCATCTGATAGGCCACCCCGCGGGCCATCTCCAGCACGCCGAGGGAGACGATGAACGACGGAATCCGCCAGGCCACGGTGATCGAGCCCGTGATGGTCCCGGCCAGAGCCGCTACGGCCATGCCGAGCAGGGCTGCCGGTAAAACGCTCCAGCCCCAACCGAGAATCGCAACGCTGACCGTAGATGCAGCCAGCGCCAGCACCGAGCCAACCGACAGGTCGATGCCGCCGATGATCAGCACGAAGGTCATGCCCACTGCCAGCACCATCAGGTCGGGAATCTGGTTGGCCAGGGTGCTGAACGTGTTGTACGAGAGGAAATGGCTGCTCAGGACCGAGAACAGCGCAATCATCGCCAGCAAGGCACCGGCGAGGCCCAGGTAAGTACCCAGACCGAAAAAATTGCCACTACGTTTACTGGCAGAGGATGCAGTTTTCATGGGAGATCCCTAGGCGCTGCTTCGTTGAGCAACGCATCACGTTTTTGGTAGCCGGCGAATGCGGCGGCAAGCAAATCATCCTGGGTCCAGCTGTCGCGCTCGAAGGTGTCGATCAGGCGCCCTGCCGAGAGCACGCCGATCCGGTCGCAGATCAACATCAACTCGCGCAGGTCACTGGACACCACGACCAGCGCTTTGCCCTGACGGGTCAGTTCGCCGAGCAAACCGTAAATGTCGAACTTGGCGCCGACGTCGATACCGCGAGTCGGCTCGTCGAACAGCAGCACTGAGCAGTCGCGTTCCAGCCAGCGGCCGATCACGACCTTCTGCTGATTGCCGCCCGACAGCTCCGAGACCAATTGCGTCGGGCTCGAACTGCGGATGCGCATGGCCTCGATCTGACGCTGTGCCAGGGAGATTTCGTCGCCGTCGTTGATGAACCCGCCACTGGAAATTTCCGGCATGTTGCCCAAGGCAATGTTGGCGCTGATCGATTGACTGAGCAGCAGCCCTTCGCCCTTGCGATCTTCGGTGATCAGGGCAATGCCATTGCGCACGGCATCCACTGGCGAGCGAACACTCACAACTTTGGCCGGGGAGCCGAGCGCGATGGTTCCGCTGTCGGCCGTGTCGGCACCGAAGATCAGCCGCAGCAATTCCGTGCGCCCTGCCCCGATCAACCCGGAAATGCCATAAATCTCTCCGGCACGCACTTCGAAGGAGACGTCACGGACTTTGTCCGAACGCGTCAGGCCGGTGACCGTCAACGCCGGAGCACCGATCTTGCGCGGCCCCATGTCGATGTGTTCGCCCAGTTCGCGACCGACCATCAAGGTGACCAGTTGCTCGCTGTTGTAGTTGGCCATCGGCTCGACGCAGACCAGATTGCCGTCACGCAGCACAGCAATACGCTGTGCCACGCGCGCCAGTTCTTCGAGGCGGTGGGAAATATAAATGATGGAAACGCCACGGGCCTGCAATCGGGTGATCTGCTCGAAGAGCATTTCGACTTCGCGCGCCGTGAGCATCGCGGTCGGCTCATCGAGGATCAGCACGTGGCAGTCGCCGATCAGGTTGCGCGCGATTTCGACCATCTGCTGGTGACCGATACCGAGTTCGCCGACCAGCGTGTCCGGATCGATCGCATCGAGGCCGACCTGCGCCATGGCTTCGATCGCCGCCTTGCGCAATTGCTTGCGGCTGATCCAGCCAGCGCTGCTCGGCAGATTATCCAGAAAGAGGTTTTCCGCAACCGACAGCGTCGGCAACAGATTGAGTTCTTGCATGACCATGCGCACGCCAAGCTCTTCAGCCTGGGTACGGCTGCCCGGACGGTAGTCCTTGCCCTGGAATTGCATCTGGCCAGTGGTGGGCGTGACCAGACCACCAATGATTTTCGACAGGGTACTTTTGCCGGCACCATTTTCGCCGGTCAGCGCCAGTACTTCACCGCGCATCAGCGTCAGATCGATGCCGGTGAGCACCGGTTGCGCATAGGTCTTGCCGATACCGCTGACCGAGAGGACAGCGTTCGGAGCGGAAACTGACATAGGAATCTCCACGCGCTCGCCCGGACGGACGAGCGCCGTTGTATCGCCAGATGACTTACTTGGTGACCAGCTCGACCGGTGTTTCGATCACGCCGTTGGCACCGCTGTCGACTTTTTCGCCCTTGATGATCTTCAGCGCGGTTTCGATGCCGAACACGGCTTGCTTGGCAGCAAACTGGTCAGCCGTAGCCAGCACGCGACCGTCCTTGAGCATTGGCTTGATCGCGTTGATGTTGTCGTAACCGACGACCTGAACCTGGCCCGCCTTGCCGGCGGCACGGACCGCGGAAACGGCGCCGACCGCCATGCTGTCGTTACCGGCCAGCAGCGCTTTGACGTCCGGGTATTCGCTGAGGATCGAAGCCGCAACCTTGTTGCCCTTGTCGATCTCCCAATCACCGGATTGCAGCGAGACCACTTTGATCTGCGCGGCTTCCATCGCGTCCTTGAAACCGGCCGTGCGCGCCTGCGCGTTGGTGGTGGTGGACACGCCTTCGATGATGCCGACCTCGTCGCCCGCCTTCAGTTGTTTGGCCAGGTATTCGCCAACCAGACGCGCACCCTTGCGATTGTCCGGCCCTACGAACGGCACGGTGATGTTTTTGCTTTTTACCACGGCGGGATCGAGCTGATTGTCGATGTTGATTACGGTGATACCGGCGTCTACAGCCTTCTTGATCACCGGCACCATGGCTTTGGAGTCAGAAGGCGCGATCACCAGTGCGTTCACCTTGGCCAGGATCATTTGTTCGACGATGCGGGTCTGCCCGGCGGTGTCGGTTTCGTCCTTGATTCCGTTGGAGATCAGATCGAAATCGGCGGAGTGTTCTTTCTGATAGGCCTTGGCGCCGTCTTCCATGGTCAGGAAGAATTCATTGGCCAGGGATTTCATGACCAACGCGATCTTGGGTTTTTCCGCAGATTCGGCGAACGCCGAAGAGACAGGTAGTGCAGCGGCGGTAGTAGCCAGCATAGCGACAGCAAGAAGACGTGCGGCGAAGGGCAGCTTCATGGGTTCACTCCGATCTTATGATTATTGTGAGCAACGTTCGCGCTGACGTAAGCTACATCACGGCAGTGTGCATCAGCCCTGTTGAAGCCGCGCAAACGTTTGCGTAGACCGAACTATGAGAATCCCGCCGACTTTTGTCAACAATCAGAAATCGTCATTTGTTGTAGGGCGAATCGCTGACTCGCCCCTACGACACATTACGCGGTGGTGTTGACCAAGCCACCACTGGCGCCCTTGGACATTTCCTTGACCAGTGCACCGGCGACTTCCGTCATTGCCGCGCTGGTCTGCGCGATCTGCCCCTGAATGGACATGATGGCCTGGGACTTGGCTTCGGGCGTTGGATAACTCGCAGCCTGCGCTGCGGCCAATTGCTGCTGCTGTTCCTGAAGCTGCTTCTGCAACTCCTGCATGCGCTTGAGCAACGTCTTGACGGTGACGCTCTGGTTGCCGCCGCTCTCGGTTTTGCTCTCTTGCTGTACAGGACCGCCACCGGTTCTGACCTGATTTGTTTCGGTCTTCTCGGTACCCAGCGCCTGCGCCGCTGCCTCATTGGTCGCGTCGTTCAGGGTGTTGATCGTCGCTGCAGTTTTACCGCCGATGGTGACTGCAGCGGGATTGGCAAAACCGACCGTCAGTGACATGTGAACTCCTAAGATTTGGTTTCCTTGAGGACGCATCGGCCTGACAGCACATTTCTTTAGCGGGTATTTGCTATTCAGCAGGCGTTAAGCGATTGCCTATCGGTGAGCCGAACACGAATCCGTCCGTCGTTCGGAATCCCGGATGGAGCAGTCCACAAGAACATTCCGACTCTCGACAAATATTGATTTAAATCATCGGGTTAAACATTTTCCGCAGGCACATTACCCATGGTATGAATCCTGCTCCCCTCCCTGCACCCCAAGCATTCAGATCGGCTTGGGGCGCATCTAGATGAACCTGCATCAGCACCGTCTCACGACTAGAGAGAAAAATAATGAAATCTGCTTTCAATACCTTGGTTCCGGGCGCATTGGCCCTACTGCTGCTCCTACCCACTGCCCTTCAGGCAAAAGAAGTCGAAACCCAGACCAAACTGGCCAACGTCGTTGTCCTCGCTACGGGCGGCACGATCGCCGGCGCCGGCGCGAGCGCCGCAAACAGCGCCACCTATCAGGCAGCGAAAGTCGGTATCGAACAACTGATCGCCGGCATTCCCGAGTTGAGCAAACTGGCTAACGTGCGTGGCGAACAAGTCATGCAGATCGCATCGGAAAGCATCACCAACGACAACCTGCTGCAATTGGGCCGTCGCGTTTCCGAACTGGCGGACAGCAAGGACGTCGACGGCATCGTCATTACCCACGGCACCGACACCCTGGAAGAAACCGCGTACTTCCTGAACCTCGTCGAGAAGACCGACAAGCCAATCATCGTCGTCGGCTCGATGCGTCCGGGCACCGCGATGTCGGCAGACGGCATGCTCAACCTGTACAACGCTGTAGCCGTGGCGAGCAGCAAGGAAGCGCACGGCAAAGGCGTGCTGGTCACCATGAACGACGAGATCCAGTCCGGTCGCGACGTCAGCAAAATGATCAACATCAAGACCGAAGCATTCAAAAGTGCCTGGGGCCCGCTGGGCATGGTCGTCGAAGGAAAATCCTACTGGTTCCGCCTGCCGGCCAAGCGTCACACCATGGATTCGGAATTCGATATCAAGAACATCAAGAGCCTGCCTGACGTCGAAATCGCCTACTCCTACGGCAACGTCAGCGATACCGCCTACAAGGCACTCGCCCAATCCGGTGCCAAAGCGATCATCCACGCCGGCACGGGCAACGGTTCGGTATCCTCTCGCGTGGTCCCTTCCCTGCAAGCCTTGCGCAAGGATGGCGTGCAGATCATTCGTTCGTCCCATGTCAATGCCGGCGGTTTTGTCCTGCGAAACGCCGAACAGCCTGACGACAAATATGACTGGGTTGTCGCTCACGACCTGAACCCGCAAAAAGCCCGCATCCTGGCGATGGTCGCACTGACCAAGACCAACGACAGCAAAGAACTGCAGCGGATGTTCTGGGAATATTGATTGACCTTCGCCTGATCAGCTCTCGATCAGGCAATTGCTCACCACCTGCCGGACTTGGCGGGTGGTGGCTCCCTCACACGCTTCAAGCATTCTTCCCACAAAAAACTCGACGAGCCTTACACCAAAATCGGAAACCTGCTGTCAGAGGATTTTCTTGAATTTTAAGCAGTTGCGAAATCGCTTACAGTTAAATACTGTATGCACGTACAGCTTAATAAGGATAACCTCGTGGCCACCTCTCCTGCTGCTCCTGACGCCTACGAACGCATGGGTATGCGCGTTCAGAAAATCATCAATTCCCCTACCGCACAAAAAGCCAAAGCCGCACTGATTTTCCGTTTGCCGGATGAGCCGATGGATGACTGGGAGCGTTTGCTCGAGGAAATCGACGAGAACGACAACGTTACCCTCGCCTATCGCGATGACGGTGGCGTGCAGATTTTTTGGGTTGTGCCGAAGGAAGATTGATTCAATGAGTGTCCGCTGTGTTGCTTTGCTGTTGTTATTTTTTGCCGTGGGCGCCCAGGCTGGCGCCCCACGCACCTTTTCGGAAGCCAAGAAAGCGGCGTGGAAACTCTACGCACCGCAGTCCACGGAGTTTTACTGCGGCTGCAAGTACACCGGCAACAAGGTCGATCTGAAAGCTTGCGGTTACGTGCCGCGCAAGAACGCCAAGCGTGCATCGAGAATCGAATGGGAGCACATCGTGCCGGCCTGGCAGATCGGTCACCAGCGACAATGCTGGCAACAAGGCGGACGCAAGAATTGCACACGCTACGACCCGGTTTATCAAAAGGCCGAAGCTGATTTACACAATCTGGTGCCGAGCATTGGAGAGGTAAACGGTGACCGCAGCAACTTCAGCTACGGCTGGTTGCCGGTACAGTCCGGCCAGTACGGATCCTGCCTGACCCAGGTCGATTTCAAGGCGAAGAAGGTCATGCCCCGCCCTTCGATTCGCGGCATGATCGCCCGCACCTATTTTTATATGAGCAAACAATACGGACTGCGATTATCGAAGCAGGATCGGCAGTTGTACGAGGCGTGGGACAAGACTTACCCGGTGCAGGACTGGGAACGTCAGCGCAACCAGAGCGTGGCGTGCGTGATGGGGCGCGGCAATGAATTCGTCGGCTCGGTGAATCTGAAAGCCTGCGGCTGATCGCAGCGCGAACAAAAAAGGCCTCGAGCGTTATGCTCGAGGCCTTTTTCATGTCCGGCGTTTTAACTGGGTTGAAAGCGCTTCGCTTATGGCGTGAGCGGATGCTCAATCACCACCGATTCAATATTTTGTTTCTTGGCTTTTACCAACGCTGCATCCACCTGCACCTTGCGCGTCTCGGCCTCGGCCTGAGAGTTGAACGGACCGATCAGAATTCGTGTTTTACCGCTGCCATCCTTGACGACCGTCGGAACGAAAGCGTGCTCGATCAACCAGCCGCTCAGGTCACTGACGGCCTGAGGCGTTTCGCCACGCACTTCCAGATCCCACTGTGGCGCGGCAGCCGCCGGCGCAGTTGCAACCTTCGTCTCGGGCTTCGGCGCATCTACATTTTTGCCTTCACCGCAGCCTGCCAATGCCAGTGCCGCTACCAGCCAAACCAATTTGCGCACAACGCTGTCCTCGGAATTCGTAAAGCGGCGATCTTATCATTCATAAATACTTCGCGAGCCCCGCAAAATGGGCACAAAACAACGAGAATGATGATTGCAGCCTCTGTATAGTTACGCCCTGGGAATTAATGCCGCATCTGCGCGTCAGAAAGAGGCACCCAAACCGTGAGACTTCGCACTAATCTATAGATACCACCGACCTCTGCACTGTCTGAATCAGGTGCCCTACAAAGCAATCAAGGAGAAGACCATGCTGATACTCACCCGCAAAGTCGGTGAAAGCATAAACATTGGTGATGACATCACGATCACCATCCTCGGAGTCAGCGGCCAACAGGTTCGCATCGGCATCAACGCTCCGAAAAACGTGGCAGTGCACCGTGAAGAAATTTACCAACGCATCCAGGCTGGCCTGACCGCTCCGGACAAGCCGCAAACGCCCTGAGCCATACTGCATCACGTAGCCAGTCCCTTTGCCGCCGCGCAAGACTGGCTAAAGATTCACGCGCCGTTTAGCCATCCGCATTTCCCCCCGCTGGGCACGGCGCCTGAAGCATGCTGACTGTCTTGATTTGCCCCCTCTAACTCCCTTGCGCCGATATTACCTTTCACTCCTGGAGCTGGCTGTCGGACGTTTCCGATACAGAGCGGAGAATTTCGCCCTCTAAGCGAATATCACCCCACGAGCCATGCCTGTGGCCGCGACCATCATCAAAACCAGAAGCAGCGCTTCAACGTGACTGATCCGCGCGTACAACCTCGCCCGTCCGGTATCAAGCGCTGCACCGCGCGAGGATGCGATGCGCCATTTGATCAGGTTGATCATCGGTGCAAGCTCCATGAGAAGGATCAGCACAAACAGCGTCATCTTCAGATGAAACAGCGGCTGATGCAGGTAATAGTAAGAGCCCTTCTCGTAACCGCCAAACGCACGCATCCCGCCCGTGACCAGCAGCGCCAAAGCCGCAAGTCCCCACAGGTTATCCGCGAGCAGAACTCGCTTGACGTCTTCATGACCCGCCGCGAGCTGGCTGAACGCTCTGCCGCGCGTCAGCACCGCCCAGACAGCCAGGGCAAACGCGAATAGATGAACAGCCGCAAGAAGCCACTGACTCAGCATCGACGCACTCCCTTACAAAGAGTTGAATATCGGCCAGTCAGTAGTAGACGAAAAAGCGGGGCCTCGCCTGGAGGTCAGGGAGGGACAGGAGCCAACTGCCAAATCGCAGGCAAAAAAAATCCCAAGCAGCTGATGGAAGCTTGGGATTTAAAAATGCATAAACCGTGGTGGTGAACGCGGGATGGATGTTACTTAAATTCACAATCTCCAACAAGGCTTTTTCGATAGCCGGTTGCAGGAAAAAAGCTGTAAGCCTTTAAATATGCAGGCTTTTTCGGCGACTTATTGGAAGCAGAGCGCACCAGAATGGCGCTTGATCGTTTTGCGGAAACACTAATGAGGCGGAATTGAACAAAGCGAGGCGAGATTACCAGAAGCAAGCGTTGCGCAAATCCCAGACAACAAAAAAGGGCTCACCTTTCGGTGAGCCCTTCCAGACCGCCCAGCAGAGCGGATTTTGTTTGGTAGGCGCGATTGGACTCGAACCAACGACCCCCACCATGTCAAGGTGGTGCTCTAACCAACTGAGCTACGTGCCTGCTGTGAGGCGGCATTCTACGGAATTCCGGAGGGGTGTCAACACCTTTTTTTCACCTAACCCTATGAATATGCAAAATATTTAATTTCGGCTTAGCAACGAAGATTTTCCGGTGGCTGGCGGAGGTTTTTCAACTCGGGTAGGATCGACGCACTCGTAAAATATATTAAACAGAGGCGGCAGGATGGCGAACACCCAATACCCAGAGTCTTATTACGCCGCGTCGGCCAATGCCGTACCGCCACGTCCTGTGCTGCAGGATGATGTGGAGACGGACGTCTGTGTGATCGGTGCCGGGTATACCGGGCTGTCTTCCGCCTTGTTCCTGCTGGAGAACGGTTTTCGCGTAACCGTACTGGAAGCCGCCAAGGTCGGTTTCGGTGCCTCGGGGCGCAATGGTGGGCAGATCGTCAACAGCTACAGCCGCGACATTGATGTCATCGAGCGCAGCGTCGGTCCCAGGCAAGCGCAACTGCTCGGTGAAATGGCCTTTGAAGGCGGCCGGATCATTCGCGAGCGCGTGGCGAAATACAACATCCAGTGCGACCTGAAGGACGGCGGTGTGTTCGCTGCCCTCTCCGCCAAACAGATGGGTCACCTTGAATCGCAGAAACGCCTGTGGGAACGCTTCGGACACACGCAGCTGGAGCTGATGGACCAACGCCGCATCCGCGAAGTCGTCGGTTGCGATCAATACGTTGGTGGCATGCTCGATATGAGTGGCGGCCACATCCATCCGCTGAATCTGGCGCTCGGTGAAGCGGCGGCGGTCGAGTCTCTCGGCGGCACCATCTACGAGCAATCTCCCGCCGTGCGCATCGAGCGCGGAGCCAATCCGGTTGTGCATACGCCGCAAGGCAAGGTCAGGGCCAGGTTCATCATCGTTGCCGGCAATGCCTACCTCGGTAATCTGGTGCCGGAACTGGCGGCCAAATCGATGCCGTGTGGCACTCAGGTGATCACCACCGAGCCTTTGGGCGATGACCTGGCGAACGCGCTTTTGCCGCAGGATTACTGCGTGGAGGACTGCAACTATCTCCTCGACTACTATCGCCTGACCGCCGACAAGCGCTTGATCTTCGGCGGCGGCGTGGTTTATGGCGCTCGCGATCCGGCAAACATCGAAGCGATCATTCGCCCGAAGATGCTCAAGGCTTTCCCGCAACTCAAGAACGTCAAGATCGATTACGCCTGGACCGGCAACTTCCTGCTGACCCTGTCCCGCCTGCCGCAGGTCGGACGCTTGGGCGACAACATCTATTACTCGCAGGGTTGCAGCGGTCACGGCGTTACCTACACGCATCTGGCGGGCAAAGTCCTCGCCGAAGCGTTACGCGGTCAGGCCGAGCGTTTCGATGCCTTTGCCGACCTGCCGCACTACCCCTTCCCCGGCGGGCAACTGCTGCGCACACCGTTTGCCGCGCTGGGCGCGTGGTACTACGGGCTGCGCGATAAATTCGGGATGTAAAAAAGGGCCGCGTAGTGCGGCCCTTTTCATTTACACACGGAACTCAGAGCTGATCCCGAGCAATTCCGCTGCGAATCCTCAGGATATCCGCGAGCACCGCCAAAGCGATTTCCGCCGGCGTCTTGCTGCCGAGGTTCAGGCCGATCGGCGCGTGAATCCGCGCCAGCTCCACCTCCCCCAGACCGCCAATGCGGCGTAAGCGCTCGAAGCGTTTCTGCGATGTTTGCAGAGACCCCATTACACCGATGTAGAACGCCTCGGTGCGCACCGCTTCCATCATCGCCAGATCGTCGATACGCGGATCGTGGGTCAGCGCCACCACCGCGGTGTCGCGATGACAGCCACCGTCGGCAATGAACACCGAAGGCAACTGCCGACGGATCTCCACGCCATAGAGCACGACACCTTCGAGCACTTCATCGCGCGGATCGCAGAGAATCACTTCGAAGCCGAGCCCTACCGCGAACTCGGCACAGGCCTGCGCCACACTGGAATAGCCAGCGAGCAACAAGCGCTGTGCTGCGCCGATACGAATGCGCACCCGGTCGATCTCACGCTCGATCCGCGCGCCCTGCTCAGGGTCAGCAAACAGAGTACGCGCACCGCTGGTCAGATCGACTTCGCGAAGCAGACGACGCTGCCCCAGTAGCGCCGATTCCAGTTCACGCAGATGCGCCTGCACCTCGCAGTCGGCGTCAAGTTTCTCTACCAACACATCGAGAATGCCACCACAAGGCAGGCTGACCCGCGATCGTGGATCGTTGCCTTCGCCGTAGCGCACGACGCTGACCGCCTCGAGAAACGCACCTTCGGCGACGCGCTGAAGAAAATCCTCCTCGACGCAACCGCCCGACAGCGAGCCGATCCACTGCCCGCCGTCGTTCACCGCCAGCAGCGAACCCGGCGCGCGCGGTGCCGAGCCGTAAGTGCTCAGTACCGTGCACAGCCAGATTCGCTGCCCGGCCACCGACCAATCCAGCGCCCGGCGCACCACTTGCAGATCGAGATGCTGCATATCAGAGGGCCTTGTGCTCGACGCTCGGCGCGTCGGCTTGCAGCTTCTGCACTTCACTTACTGCCAGCTCAGCGCTCTGGCCGCCCCAGCCTTGACGCAGGTAGTTGAGCAGATCGGTCAATTGCTCAGGACTGAGCTTTTCAGCAAAACCCGGCATCGGCTGCATGTGCTCGAACCCGGAGAACTTCTGTTCGCCAATGCCATCTTCGATCACTCGCAACAGGTTGCGCGGATCGTCCAGACGCAACGTGGTGTTACCGCGCATGGCCACTGCGATGTGCGGCTTGCCCTCACCGCCAGCAGCGTGGCAACCGGCGCAGACGTTGAGGTATTCCTGACGGCCGCGCTGGGCACTCGGGCTGAGCTTGTCCAGCGGCACTTCGACGAGCTCTTTGGCTGCCGGCGGTTGTTCGCCAAGCAGGAACGTCGCCATTGCCGCCAGATCAGCATCGCTCAAACCCTGAGTGCTGTTGTGAAACACCGGGAACATTTCGTTGAACATCGTTCCTTGCGCGCTCATGCCGTGCTTGAGAAACGTGCTCAGATCCTGCTGATTCCAGCCGCGCGCGGCCAGGTCAGTGGCCAACAGGCTCGGCGCCAGATAACCATTGAGGATGCCTCCGGTCATGCGCTTGTCCATTTGCATGGCGCCGGGCAGGCCGCGTGGCGTGTGACATTCACCGCAGTGACCGAGGACATCGACCATATATTGGCCGCGCTTCCAAGCCTCACTTTTGCCTTCGGCGGGCTCAAGCTTGACGTCTTTGCCATAGAGCATGTTCCAGCCGGTCAGGCCCAGACGCACGTTGAACGGAAAGCTCAGGCTGGTTACCGGTGCTGCGCGTTCGATCGGCGCGATGGTTTTCAGATACGCGTGAATCGCATCGGAATCGGCGCGCGGCATCAGGTGGTACGAGGTGTACGGCATCGCTGGATAGAGATTGGCACCGTCGCGACGCTTGCCTTCGGTCAAGGCAGCGAAGAACTCGTCATCGCTGTACAGACCGATGCCGTGCTCTTTGCTCGGGGTGATGTTGGTGCCGTAGATCGTGCCGAATGGCGAAACGATCGGCAGGCCGCCGGCATAGGGCGCGCCACCCGGTGCGGTGTGGCACGCCATGCAATCGGCGGCGCGAGCGAGGTATTCGCCGCGCTTGACCTGATCGTCGGCGTGGGCAAAAAACGCTGGCGCAGCGACGCCAACCGCTAGGGCCATGCGGGTCAGTAAACGCTTCATGCTCAACCCTCCTTGACCAGGCCGAGATCGCTCAGCACGTTGCGCGTGGCGTTGTAATAACGCACATACCCGGTGCAGCGGCAGACGTGGTGGCCAAGACTGTCCTCGATCACCTGTTCAAGCTGACTTTTGACGATCGGCTGACGTTGCAGCCTCTCGACCAACACCGTCGCGGCGTTGACGAAGCCTGGCGCGCAGTAGCTGCACTGGAAGGCGAACTCGTCGACGAAGCGCTGCTGGATCGGGTTCAGCTCAGTGACCTGGCCCTGCTCGTCGCGTTTGGCGTGGCCTTCGATCGTACGGACTTTCTTGCCCTCGAAGTAATGCGCGCCGGTAATGCAGGTGCGCACCTCTTCGCTGGTGCCGTCGGGGTTATCGACGATCACCACGCAGGCGTGGCAGATGCCCTGGCCGCAGCCCAGACGCGAGCCGGTGAGGTTTTTGTATTCGTGCAGGTAGTCGATCATCGGCAGGTCATCAGGGATGTCCACCGGACCGACGGATTGACCATTGAGGGTCAGTTGAAGCGGACGGTTAGCCATTGAGGGCCTCCTTGATGCGCGCAGCGGTGATAGGCAGGTCACGAACACGTTTACCGATGGCATGCGCCACGGCGTTACCGATGGCACCGACGATCGGGATCATCACCACTTCGGCGATGCCTTTGGACGGATCGCTCGGCGACAGCGGCGGCAGGATTTCCGCGGTCTGCTTCCACACCGCAACGTGACGTGCCATCGGCAGACGGTAACGGTTGAAGTTCCAGTCACCCTCCCCCGGACCGCCTTCATACAACGGCATCTCTTCCATCAGCGCATGACCAATACCCATGGCGATGCCACCTTCGAGCTGGCCCTTGACCAATTCTTCCACCAGCACGCGGCCGCACTCGATCCACGAATGGTGATTGAGCACTTCGACTTCCGCCGAGCCTTTGTTGACCTTCAGCTCGACCAGAGTGGCGACCGGGCTGTAATAGGTCACGGCGGCGTTGTTCAACTGCACCACCGGGTAATTGACATTCTGTCGATCGAGCAGGTGGAAGCCAGCGCTGTTCATCTGCGCCTTCTTCGCTTGCGGCGCGCCATCACCGTACTTCACCGCCAGACCGTCGAGCGGCAGGCGCTCGCGCACGCCGTCGATGCTGTACTCGGCCTCGGCCCAGCTCCAGCGGTTGAAACCATGCACCGTGGCGCCCGTCACCAGACCACGTTCGTGGGCGCGCTTGGCCAGTTCCTCGAAGCTCAGCGGCTGCATGCCGTTGGCGGTCAGCTTGCCGTCGACCCAATGCGCATCTTCGCGGCGCACTACGTAAGGGTTGGCCTGGCCGCCGTACGGACCCTGGCGCCAGATCTCCAGTGCCGCCGGCCATAAACCGTGGTTGAACAGCACGCGCGCCGCTTCCCGGGTTGCATGGCTGAAGTAATAGGCGGAGTTGGTCGCCGACGACGCTGAGGCCAGCTTGCCGACCCAGCGCGGGTTGCGCAGCAGATTGTCCTGCTCGGCCTGGCTCATGATGTACGGGTTGCCGCTGGTGATCAGCTGCATTTCCTGCCATTCGGTTTCGCCGGTCTTCACATCGTGCGCCGGGCTGCCGAGGAAATCGGCGACGACCAAGGCTTGCGAAGTGGACATGCCGGTGCCGATTTCGATACCGATGTGGCGCAGGGTGATGCGCCCGTCCGCGGTGAATTCGATGCTGGCCATCGGCGCTTCGGAGCCGGTGCCGAAGTCTTTCTGGCAGATGGCGAAACCGACGCCGTACCAGTTATCCGGGTCGGCCGCTTCACGTTGCTGCTTGATCGTGTCGCGGTTTTTCCAGACCTCGTGCACCGAGGCCTTGTCGAGAATTTCGTGCAGGCGCAACGCACCGGCCGGAATCGCGCCCTGAGTGTTTTTCATGCCGGAACGCAACGCATTCTTGCGGCGCAAATCGATCGCGTCGACACCCAGACGATTGGCGATCTCGTCGACCATCATTTCGGTCGCCGCCATGCTTTGCAGGGTGCCGTAACCACGCATCGAACCTGCCTCTACCGCCCGCGAGTGATACGCGGTGACTTGCAGATCGTTCTGCGGCATGTAGTAGATCGACTGCGCTGCGGTGGCGCCCACTGCTGCCACAGATGGGCTGTAATTGACCCGGCCGCCGCCGTCGACGCTCATCTCGGCGCGGAAAATCTTGAAGGTGTAGTCGTTCTTGTCCACGGCCAACTGGTAGCGGATGTCGAACGGGTGACGCTTGATGCCGCTCTGGAACTGCTCGTAGCGGTCGTTGGCCAGACGCACCGGCACACCGCCGCCGTACAGCGCGGCCAAGGCTGCGTAATAGACAAAAATGTTGTGGTCTTTGGAGCCATAGCCAACGGTATAGCCTGGGTGCATGTTCAGATTGGCCAGGCCAAACCGCGACGGCCCGATCATCTTCGCGGTCTCGGTCGCAACTTCCAGCGGGCACTGCGTCGCCACGACGAAATGCAGGGTTTTGGTTTTCGGGTCGTACCAGCCGTTGCCGTTATCCGGCTCGAGTGCGGCCGGTTCGATCGACGGGGTTTTGTAGCGCTCATCGAACACCAGCCAGTTGTCTGGCGGCGTGTCGATCTCCTGCTTCATGCGGTCGGCGTAGAACAGCCCGCGCTCGGTAAGGTTGCCGTGCAGGTTCGGCGAGGCATTCCACACCGGACGGCGGTTCTTCAGCATCGGGAACAGGATCGAATCCTTCAGGCTGGCGAATTCGTCTTCGTCCGCCGAGGTCGCGCCGCCGACGCGCACGTAGCGGAAGCTGCCGTAGGGGTCGCCTTCGTAGAACGGCACTTTGGCGCCGTAACGAATAGCTTTGTCATTGAATTTCAGTTGGTTCTTGGCCTGACGAAAACGCTCGAAATCGTTCCAGATCAGGATGGCCACCGGGTGACCGATGAACATCGGCACTTTCCCTTCGGGAAGCAATGGATCGGGAGCGTGCTCTTCGGGGAAGACGATGCCGTCCTTGTCCAGATCGGCAGCGGTGACGATGCGATCCGGCTGCAGCTCGGCGCCGAGCCACGACAGGTCGTAGCCTGCATAGATGCGGTCGGCCTTGATGGTTTTCAGCAACATCGCGTGACCCTGTTGCTCAGGCCAGCCGGGCATGTCCTTGGCACGGATGTCACGGGCGAAGACTTTGCTGCCGCAGACCTTGGACAGGGCGTCGTTGCGTTGCCGCGCCTTGCCATTGTTGCCGAGCCATTTCTCGGACGGCACGGTGACGCTGTTTTCCATCAAGGCAGCCAGCGCCTGACTGCTGAGCGGCGTAAGCGTAACGCTCACACCCGCCACCAGCCCGCCCTGGAGGAACGAGCGCCGGGATATTTCACGGTTGGACATGGATCATCCTCTGGGCGGTTATAGGTCCACCCTTGTGGTTATCTACTGGGGATCTCGAGTCGTGCAGAAGCTCTTTCTGGGGAAGCAAAGAGCTGTGTTGACAGTGCAAAGCTGACCGAAAGGTTAACTTTAAAGGTTTCCGCGCCCGCAGCAAACAACCAGTTACAAAAACCTGACTAAATAATCAAAAAAATCAATGCGACGTGGGATCGCAGCAATTTGGTTTGGAATCAAATCCTTGTAGGAGTGAGCCTGCTCGCGATGGCGGTGTGTCAGTTGCGGATACCGGCGACTGGAATATAGCTATCGCGAGCAGGCTCACTCCTACAGAAGGATTTGTGCAGGAGTTCGAGAGGGGAATAGCCAAATTTCAGACACAAAAAACCCCGGTCTTTCGACCAGGGTCTTTGCTATCGATCCGATTCAGCCTGTGGCTGGTTTCGGCGCTTCAAGGCGTTCAGTGGTCCTTGAGGCAGATATGGCGCAGCGGACGGGACTCGAACCCGCGACCCCCGGCGTGACAGGCCGGTATTCTAACCGACTGAACTACCGCTGCGTATCGCTTTGAGCTTGCGCTCAAGTAACTCGTGTTGATCGCAGGCTTCGGTGCCTGGCAATCGCGAATCAGATAAATCTGACTCGTAAAATATGGCGCAGCGGACGGGACTCGAACCCGCGACCCCCGGCGTGACAGGCCGGTATTCTAACCGACTGAACTACCGCTGCGCGTCGGTGCAGGCACTTTCAGCCTACTCTCTTGCTTGCGCAAGCTTCTCGGGAGTGGTGGGTGATGACGGGATCGAACCGCCGACATTCTGCTTGTAAGGCAGACGCTCTCCCAGCTGAGCTAATCACCCGTTTGCATCTCCGAGGCCGCGAAATTTACGCAGGTGGCGAAGCTAAGTCAATAGCAGGATTGGAGTTTTTCTGAAAAAGACAAAATTGCTTCATTCCTGAAGAAGCCATCGACCCATAGACCGCATTCGCGAGCAGGCTCGCTCCCACAGGACGCGGCTTCGCTTGTTATTCGCTGTAGATCATCTTTTTCGTCATACCGCCATCGACGACGAACTCCTGCCCGGTAACGAACCCGGCATTGCGCGACAGCAGCCAAGCGACCATCGCCGCCACGTCCTCGACGGTCCCCACCCTGCCCGCCGGATGCTGAGCATGATCGGCGTCGGCCAATGGTTCGGCGCGACGCACCGAGGGATCACGCGCATCGATCCAGCCCGGGCTGACAGCATTCACACGAATTTCCGGCCCGAGGCTGATTGCCAGCGCATGGGTCAGCGCCAGCAACCCGCCCTTGCTTGCAGCGTAAGCCTCGGTATCCGGTTCCGACTGCGCGGCGCGGGTCGAGGCCAGATTGACGATCGAACCGTTGTGCGCACGCAGATAGGGCGCACAGTGCTTGGCGAGCAACATCGGCCCGCTCAGGTTCACCGCCAGCACCCGATTCCAATAGGCAAGATCAAGGCTTTCCAGGGTGATGTTGTGCGGATCGGCCACCGCTGCGTTGCAGACCAGGGCATCCAGGCGACCGAACTGCCCCAGCACCTCGGCCACGCCCAGCGCGACCTGATTTTCGTCTGCGACGTCCATGGCGATGAACCAGGCGTTCTCGCCGAGCACCTTCGCCACTTTCGAACCACGCGCCCGATCGAGATCGGTCAGCACCACCTGCCAGCCTTCGCTGATCAGCCAGGCGGCGATGCCCAGACCGATCCCGCGTGCAGCGCCGGTGACCAGCGCCACGCGGCCATGGGTACTGGCCGCCGGTGTGGACAACTCGATCACAATGCCGCCAGACCGCGCGCCAGATCAGCTTGCAGGTCAGCCACATCCTCCAGACCGACCGCGACGCGGATAAGGCTGTCGCGAATGCCTGCTGCTTCACGCTCCTGGGGCGCCAGACGGCCGTGGGAGGTGGTGCTCGGATGGGTGATAGTGGTTTTGCTGTCGCCGAGGTTGGCAGTGATCGAAATCAACCGCGTGGCATCGATAAAGCGCCAGGCGCCCTCTTTGCCGCCCTTGACCTCGAAGCTGACCACGGCACCGAAGCCCTTCTGCTGGCGCTGAGCCAACTCGTGCTGTGGATGGCTCTTGAGACCGGCGTAATGGACTTTCTCGATGCCGTCCTGCTGCTCCAGCCATTCGGCCAGCGCCTGGGCGTTGGCGCAGTGAGCTTTCATGCGCAGGTTCAGCGTCTCGAGCCCCTTGAGGAAGATCCACGCGTTGAACGGGCTGAGGGTCGGCCCGGCGGTCCGCAGGAAACCGACCACTTCCTTCATCTGTTCGCCGCGACCGGCGACAACGCCGCCCATGCAACGGCCCTGACCGTCGATGAACTTGGTCGCCGAGTGCACGACAATGTCCGCGCCGAGCTTCAGCGGCTGTTGCAGCGCCGGGGTGCAGAAGCAATTGTCGACCACCAGTTGTGCGCCCTTGGCATGGGCGATTTCTGCCAGCGCGGCGATATCCACCAGCTCGGCCAACGGGTTGGACGGCGACTCGACGAAAAGCAGTCTGGTGTTCGGCTTGATCGCTGCATCCCAGGCCGACAGATCGGCCAGCGGCACGTAATCAACTTCGACGCCGAAGCGCTTGAAATACTTTTCGAACAGACTGATGGTCGAGCCGAACACACTGCGCGACACCAGCACATGATCGCCAGCACTGCACAGACTCATCACCACAGCCATGATCGCGGCCATGCCGGTTGCCGTGGCGACGGCTTGCTCGGCGCCTTCCAGCGCGGCGATGCGCTCTTCGAACGCGCGCACGGTCGGGTTGGTGTAACGCGAATAAACGTTGCCCGGCACTTCGCCGGCAAACCGCGCCGCCGCATCGGCAGCGGTGCGGAACACGTAGCTGGAGGTGAAGAACATCGGATCACCGTGCTCGCCTTCCGGCGTGCGGTGCTGACCGGCACGGACGGCCAGGGTATCGAACGCTACGCCTTCGAGGTCGCTGTCCAGCCGACCGGCATCCCATTCCTGACTCATGCTGTCTCTCCTTGCTGTGTTCTCGAAAAAATGTCAGATACAAAACCGGCCCCTCAGGGCCGGTGGAAACTCAGTTGTTGTACAGATCGATGATCGCACTGACTGCCTGGGTCTTGACCTTCGAGGCATCGTTGCGCGCCTGTTCGATCTTGTCCAGGTAAGCCTCGTCGACATCACCGGTCACGTACTTGCCATCGAATACCGCGCAATCGAAGTTTTCGATCTTGATCTTGCCGCCGCCGACCGCTTCGATCAAGTCAGGCAAGTCCTGATAGATCAGCCAGTCGGCGCCGATGAGATCAGCCACGTCCTGGGTCGAACGGTTGTGTGCGATCAGTTCGTGCGCGCTCGGCATATCGATACCGTAGACGTTCGGGAAGCGCACCGCGGGTGCCGCCGAGCAGAAATAGACGTTCTTCGCGCCGGCTTCGCGAGCCATCTGGATGATCTGCTTGCAGGTGGTGCCGCGTACGATCGAGTCGTCGACCAGCATCACGTTCTTGCCGCGGAACTCCAGCTCGATGGCATTGAGCTTCTGGCGTACCGATTTCTTGCGCGCAGCCTGGCCGGGCATGATGAAGGTACGACCGATGTAACGGTTCTTGACGAAGCCTTCGCGGAACTTCACGCCCAGGTGATTAGCCAGTTCCAGCGCCGCGGTACGGCTGGTATCGGGAATCGGGATGACCACGTCGATGTCGTGCTCAGGACGCTCGCGCAGGATCTTTTCGGCGAGTTTCTCGCCCATGCGCAGACGCGCCTTGTACACCGATACGCCGTCGATGATCGAGTCCGGACGCGCCAGGTAGACGTGTTCGAAAATGCACGGGGTCAGCGACGGATTGGTCGCGCACTGACGGGTGTGCAGCTTGCCGTCTTCGGTGATGTACACCGCTTCGCCCGGTGCGAGGTCGCGGATCAGGGTAAAACCGAGCACGTCCAGCGAAACGCTTTCCGAGGCAATCATGTACTCCACGCCTTCGTCAGTGTGACGCTGGCCGAACACGATTGGACGAATGCCGTGCGGGTCGCGGAAACCGACGATGCCGTAACCGGTGATCATCGCCACAACGGCGTAACCGCCAACGCAACGATTGTGCACGTCGGTCACGGCGGCGAACACGTCTTCTTCGGTCGGCTGCAGCTTGCCGCGCTGGGCCAGCTCGTGGGCGAACACGTTGAGCAGCACTTCCGAGTCGGAACTGGTGTTGACGTGACGCAGATCGGATTCGTAGATCTCTTTGGCCAACTGTTCAACGTTGGTCAGGTTACCGTTGTGCGCCAGGGTGATGCCGTACGGCGAGTTGACGTAGAACGGCTGGGCTTCGGCCGACGTCGAGCTGCCGGCAGTCGGGTAACGGACGTGGCCGATACCCATGTGGCCGACCAGACGCTGCATGTGACGCTGCTGGAACACGTCACGCACCAGGCCATTATCCTTGCGCAGGAACAACCGGCCATCATGGCTGGTCACGATACCGGCAGCGTCCTGGCCGCGGTGCTGGAGCACGGTTAGCGCGTCATACAGCGCCTGATTGACGTTCGACTTACCGACGATACCGACGATGCCACACATGCGACGCAACCCCTACTTAATGGATCTGAACTGAACAACACTCACTGAGGCGTTTTGGCCGACGGCAAGAGTTGCTCCTTGAACGGAATATCAGCGGGTACGCTGATTCCGCTGGCAAGCCACTGACTGCTCCACCCGAGAATCAGGTTCTTGGACCAGTCGGCGACCAATAGAAACTTTGGCACGAGCTGTGACTCTTTCCACCACCCGTCCTGCTGTACCGGCCCCAGGCTCAACAGCCCGACCGCCACGACCACCAGCAACACGCCACGCGCAGCGCCGAAGGCCATGCCGAGGAATCGATCGGTCCCGGACAACCCGGTGACGCGAACCAACTCGCCGATAAGATAATTGATCATTGCGCCCACGATCAGTGTGGCGACAAACATGATGGCACAGCCCGTGATCACACGAGCCGACGGTGTTTGAATGTATCCGGCGAGGTACTCGGACAGTGAGCCACCAAACATCCAGGCAACGGCTCCTGCGATGATCCAGGTCACCAGCGACAATGCTTCTTTGACGAAGCCGCGGCTCAAACTGATCAAAGCGGAGATGGCGATGATTGCAACGATCGCCCAGTCAACCCAGGTAAATGGCACAGTGCAGCCTACAGACGGATAAGGCGGCGCATTTTAGCAGAGCGCATGGCTGTCGGTAAGCTGCGATTGTCAGTGGTTTTCAATCGAGGTGATAGATTTCAGCCACGTTCAGGCTGAAAACGGACAACGAAGCCTTTGAGGTTCTGCTGGCGACTCAGCAGATCGCGCAAGCGATCGGCTTCGGCACGCTCGATCAGCGGACCGACGAACACCCGATTCTTGCCATCAGCCGAACGGATATAGGCGTTGTAGCCCTGGCTGCGCAGGTTTTTCTGCAGGCTTTCGGCGCTGGCGCGGCTCGACAGACTGGCCAGCTGCACCGACCAGCTCACCGACAGACCGTTGGCATCGACGCGGCTCTGCGTGGTATCGGGCTTGCTCGTTGCCGAGGTGATCGGCTGGGCCGGCGCCGGGATCGGCTTGGCCACCGGTGGCGGCGTTGCCGGGCGGGCAATCTGCGCAGGGATGGTCGGTGCTGGCGCAGCCGGGGCTGCCGGAGCAGCCGGGGCGGTTTCTTCAGCGACTTCTTCGTCCGTCGGCACCGGCTCTTGCGGCAGGGCTTGCGGTTCAGGCACGGCGACCGGATCCATTTGCACTTGCGGCATCGTCGGAGCTTGCGGCGCCGCCGGGGCCTCGACCGTCACCTGACGCTGCTCGTCCTGGCGGGAAAACAGCATCGGCAGGAAGATCACCGCCAGCGCCACCAGCACCAGCGCGCCAACCATGCGCTGCTTGTACGCTTTATCCAGCAAAGCCATTTGCCGCTTCCTCCGTGGAGCGCCGGGCCAGCCATTCAAGGGCCTCGGCGACACAATAAAATGATCCGAACAACAGAATCTCGTCGTCACTGGTCGCTACCGCGCACTGGCCTTCCAGAGCAGCGGCGACGCTGTCGTAGGACGCGACCGCAGCGCCAAGGTTCTGCAGCGCTGCCTGCAACTCTGCGACCGGGCGCGCGCGTGGCGAATCCAGCGGCGCGACAGCCCAATGCGCGACACTAGCATTCAATTCGCCAACAACACCATCGAGATCCTTGTCAGCCAGCAGGCCGAACACCGCCAGGCGCTTGCCAACCGGCGGCCGTGCGGCCAGACGCCGCGCAAGGTATTCGGCGGCATGCGGGTTGTGACCGACGTCCAGCAACAGATTCAGACGCTTGCCATTCCACTCGAATGAACGACGATCAAGGCGTCCGACCACGCGCGTCGCCTGCAATGCAGCGACAATCTGTTCGGCATTCCATGGCAACCCCGTCAGCAGATAGGCTTGCAGCGCCAGCGCGGCGTTTTCCATCGGCAGATCGAGCAGTGGCAAGTCACGCAGTTCGACCGCTTGGCCCTGTGCATCGCTACCGCGCCACTGCCAATGCTGCTCGGTGATGCCGAGATCGAAATCGCGTCCACGCAGGAAAAACGGGCAAGCCAGCTCGCGGGCCTTATCCAGCAGTGGTTGCGGGGGATTCAGATCGCCACACAGGGCCGGTTTCCCTTGCCGGAAGATGCCGGCCTTCTCGAAAGCCACGGATTCGCGGGTGTCGCCTAGATAATCGGCGTGATCGACGCCAATGCTGGTGACCAGTGCAATATCGGCATCGACCACATTGACGGTATCCAGACGTCCGCCCAGCCCCACCTCAAGCACCACAGCGTCAAGCGCGGACTGCTGGAACAGCCAGAACGCCGCCAGGGTCCCCATTTCGAAGTAGGTCAGAGAAGTGTCGCCGCGGCCAGCCTCGACCGCAGCAAAGGCTTCGCACAGCTGGGCGTCAGTGGCTTCGACGCCGTTGAGCTGCACCCGCTCGTTGTAACGCAGCAGGTGCGGAGAATTGTAGACCCCAACGCTCAGGCCCTGCGCGCGCAGCAACGAAGCCACGAACGCACAGGTCGAACCTTTGCCGTTGGTGCCGGTGACCGTAATCACCCGAGGTGCGGGCTGGCCCAGCCCCATGCGGGACGCGACCTGTTGCGAACGCTCCAGGCCCATGTCGATGGCCGACGGATGCAACTGCTCGAGGTAGGCGAGCCATTCACCAAGGGTGCGCTGGGTCATACGTTGGCAGGCACCGGCGGCACCACGATCGGCTCGATCGGCGCGGCAACGAACTTCGGCGTCGGCTTGCCGGTCATCTGCGCCAGCAGGTTACCCAGACGCGGGCGCAGCTCCTGACGGTGAATGATCATGTCGATCGCGCCGTGCTCCAGCAGGAATTCGCTGCGCTGGAAGCCTTCCGGCAGTTTCTCGCGCACGGTCTGCTCGATCACACGCGGGCCGGCGAAGCCGATCAGGGCCTTCGGCTCGCCAACGATGACATCGCCGAGCATCGCCAGACTGGCAGAAACACCACCGTAGACCGGGTCGGTCAGTACGGAGATGAACGGAATGCCTTCTTCACGCAGACGCGCCAGCACGGCCGAAGTCTTGGCCATCTGCATCAGCGAGATCAGCGCTTCCTGCATGCGCGCGCCACCGGAAGCGGCGAAGCAGATCATCGGGCAGCGGTTTTCCAGGGCGTAGTTGGCAGCGCGAACGAAGCGCTCACCGACGATGGCGCCCATGGAACCGCCCATGAAGTTGAATTCGAATGCCGAAACCACCACCGGCATGCCCAGCAAGGTACCGCTGACCGAGATCAGCGCGTCTTTTTCGCCGGTCTGCTTCTGCGCGGCAACCAGACGATCCTTGTACTTCTTGCCGTCGCGGAATTTCAGGCGGTCAACCGGCTCCAGGTCCGCGCCCAGTTCGTTGCGGCCTTCCGGATCGAGAAAAATGTCGATACGCGCACGTGCGCCGATGCGCATGTGATGGTTGCACTTGGGGCAAACGTCCAGGGTCTTTTCCAGCTCTGGACGGTACAACACCGCCTCGCAGGACGGGCATTTGTGCCACAGACCTTCAGGCACCGAGCTCTTCTTGACCTCCGAGCGCATGATCGAAGGGATCAGTTTGTCTACTAACCAGTTGCTCATGCTTTCTTTCTCCAGTACCGGCGGCCCGAACGCTCTGGTTCGCAGCCCCGCGTATGCCCTTGAGCTAAATTCATGTGTGTGGCGATGGTTGATGAGGAGTCGCGGTCAGCGCGAAACATGACCTGCGTACGATTCAGCAACCCTCAGCCGCGCCTGCTTTGTGCAAGTGCATTGATGGACGGCGGCAGACTGCCAGCCGTCACATCGACGATGTATTGCCGCGCACCGCGTTGATGAATGCGCGAATCCTGTGGTGATCCTTGATGCCTTTGCTCGCCTCTACCCCGCCGCTGACATCCACCGCGTATGGTTTGACCCGCGCTACCGCGTCCGCCACGTTCTCCGGCGTCAGGCCTCCGGCCAGAATCAGCGGTTTGCTCAGGCGTTGCGGAATCAGTGACCAGTCAAACGCCTCGCCGGTTCCACCGGGCACCCCTTCGACATAGGTGTCGAGCAACACGCCACTGGCGCCGGGAAAGGCATCGCAGGCAGCAGCAATGTCATCACCCGCCTTGACCCGCAGCGCTTTGATGTACGGACGATGCCAGCCTTCGCACTCCTGCGCGCTTTCGTCGCCATGGAACTGCAGCAGATCCAGCGGCACCGCATCGAGGATTTCTCCGAGCTCGCAACGGCTGGCATTGACGAACAGCCCCACGGTGGTAACGAATGGCGGCAGCGCCTTGATGATCGCCCGCGCCTGTTGCACGTTCACCGCCCGCGGACTCTTGGCGTAAAACACCAGGCCGATCGCGTCGGCACCGGCTTCGACGGCGGCCAGCGCATCTTCGATGCGGGTAATGCCGCAGATCTTGCTGCGAACGGCTGACATGTCAGGAAAACCTCAAGGCAAAATCCGAAAACGTCCCGGATGGTAACAAAAGCGTTCGAGGGCGTCAGCCGCCAAGTTCGGAGAAACCCGTAAGGAAATGTGGCCCGATAAAGCGCTCGGGCAACGGAAATTCGTCGTGGTACTCGACCTGCACCAGATACAACCCGTAGGGATGCGCCGTGACCCCGCCGGAGCGACGCTCGCGACTTTCCAGCACTTCCTTCATCCACTCCACCGAACGCTCACCGGCGCCGATGGTCATCAGCACACCGGCAATATTGCGCACCATGTGGTGCAGGAACGCGTTGGCACGAATATCGAGCACGATCATCTTGCCGTGACGGGTTACGCGCAGGTGATGCATCTTCTTGATCGGCGACTTGGCCTGGCACTGACCAGCCCGGAACGCGCTGAAATCGTGGGTACCAATCAGGTACTGCGCGGCCTCGGCCATGCGTTCTACGTCGAGCGGACGGTGGTTCCAGGTGATTTCTTCGTTGAGGTGCGCCGGGCGAATCTGATCGTTGTAGATCACATAGCGATAACGCCGGGCGATGGCTTTGAAGCGGGCGTGAAAATGCGCGGGCATGACCCTCGCCCAACTGACGCTGATATCGTGGGGCAGATTGATGTTGGCACCCATGACCCAGGCTTTCAGCGAGCGATCAACCTGAGTGTCGAAGTGCACTACCTGGCCGCAGGCATGCACGCCAGCGTCGGTACGCCCGGCGCATTGCAGTGACACCGGCGAATCGGCGACTTTCGACAAGGCTTTTTCAAGCTCTTCCTGCACCGTCGCCACGCCGGTCAACTGCCGCTGCCAGCCGCTGTAGCGCGAGCCTTTGTACTCAACGCCCAGCGCGACGCGGTAAAAGCCGTCGGGCGCCATTTCGGCGACCGGGTTATCTATGTTTGCCAAGGTGGGACAGCCTGCTGATTTGCAAAGGCGGGCATTATAAGGCGGCGGGCCGGGGATGCCAGAGTTCTCTGTCGGCAGTACCGCCCCCTTCGCGAGCAGGCTCGCTCCCACATTTGCAATGCGCCCCCCTGTGGGAGCGAGCCTGCTCGCGAAAGCAATCGATCAAACACCGCCGAATCCGGCACAAACAAAAACGGCAGCCCCACCGGGCTGCCGTTTTTGTCTACCGCTGAACTCAAACCAGGTTGGAAAGCATTTCCTTGGCCTCGCCCCGCTGCTTCTCGTCACCCTCGGTCAACACTTCGTTGAGGATGTCGCGCGCACCGTCGGCATCGCCCATGTCGATGTAAGCCTGGGCCAGATCGAGTTTGGTCGCCGCTTCGTCGGTACCGGCGAGGAAGTCGAAATCATCTTCCCCCAGGTCATCGCCCAACGCTGCGTCCGCTTCGGTAAAGGACGGTTCGGCCATGCTTTGCGACAGGCGATCGAGCTCGGCATTGACGTCGTCCAGTTCGGCCGCGAACGCATCAGGCTCGGCGGCTGGATTGGTGTCCATTTCGTCGGCCAGTGACAGGTCGAAATCGGCTGGCAACTCCAGATCATCCTGCGGCACCTCAGCGACTGCCGGCGTCTCGACCGCAGGCAGATCTTTCACGCCCTCGTCCAGATCCAGCAGGAAGTCATCTTCAGCCAAAGTGGCAGGCGATGGTTCGGCGCCAAGATCCATGTCCAGATCGAAGTCCGACAGATCGTCGAGATTGTCTTTCATCTCGGTCTGCTCTTGCAGCACCGAGGCGAAGCTCAAATCGTCTTCAGCCGGGAATTCATCCAGCTCGACCGGTGCTTCTGGCTCAACCGCTGGTGCAGGGTCGACCGGAGTGATGTTGTCGAGATCATCCAGGCTCAAATCGAACGCCGTGTCCAGATCGTCAGTCGCAGGCTCAGGCGCTTGCGGCTCGTCCTGCAACAGATCCTTGACGTATTGCGCGTCCAGTTCGGCAGCAACGGCGGCAGCCGCCAGCCCACCGGCAGCGACCACGGCCATGGCCGGGAAGCGGCTTTTCAGTGCTTCGACCTTGGCGAAGTTATCGCCATTGGCCACCAGTTGACGCTCTTGCGCGACGAACGCATCGCGGTCGCCCTGCTGACCGTAGACTTCCATCAGTTTCAGGCGCAGATCGCTGCGTTCCGGCTCGAGGCTGACACCTTCTTCCAGCAGCGCGGCGGCCTGATTCAGGCGACCGGCATTGATGTGCGATTGCGCCTTGTCGAGCACGTCATCCGAGCGCTCGCCGGCCGGGGCCACCAGAGGCGCGGCGATCGGCGCAGCCATCACCACCGGAGTGACAACCGGTGCGGGCGTTGGCGCAGGTGCCGGAGCAGGCGTGTTGAGCTTGACGCTCGCCGCAGGAGTTTCCAGGCCAGAGAAGCTGCTTTCCGGCAAATCATGCTCGGCGGAAAACTCCTGCTCTTCAGCCAGAGCGCGGGCCATGCGCAGGTGTTTTTCGGCTTCCTGCTGGGCTTTGCGACGACGCGCCAGCAGCAACAACAGAAGCAGCAGAACCACCGCACCGCCGCCGATCAGGCCGAGCAGGATCGGATTGGTCAGCAGGTCGTTGAAGGCCTTGTCATCGTCAGCAGCAGCCGGCGTGGTTTCGACCACCGGCTCTACAACCGGCTCCACTGGCGTTTCCGCTGGCGGCGCAATCGCCGACTCCGGGGTGGGCGAAGTCGCTGCGGCGTCCGCCGGGGTCGCCGGCGGAGTCGCGGCCAGTTCGGCGGTAATCGCCGGCACCGGCGGCACAGCACCGTTGGCGCCAGCCGCTGCGCCCGGCGCGACACCGGTGCCATCAGCCTGCATCTTCGCCAATTGATTGTTCTTCAGCTCAATCAGCTTCTGCAGCTTGTCCAGCTGACTTTGCAGATCAGCCATGCGGCTTTTCAGTTCCTCGTTGTCACGACGGGTCGTGTCGAGGTTTTCCTGAGTGATCGCCAGTTTGTTGCTCAGCGCCTTGGCATCACCTGCCGGGCCTTTCGCGCCGGGCTTGGCGTTTTCCGCCGAGACCAGGCTCAGGTTGTCCTGGGTGTTGGGCGCAGCCCCCGTGTTGCCACGGCCGCGATTGGTCGCGTCGAGTTGCTGCTGACCGGTGCCTGGCTTGGCCACGTAACGACGGCCCTGACGCCAGGCTTCGTTCTGCGCCGCCACTTCAGCGATGGCCGCAGACTGTGGCAGCGCCGTGCTTTGCACCGAGTCCGGCAGACGCAGCACCTGACCGGTTTTCAGACGGTTGATGTTGCCGTCGATAAAGGCATTCGGATTGAGTGCCTGAATCGCCAGCATGGTCTGCTGCACCGAGCCGCCATTGCGCGCCTTCGCGGCGATTTCCCACAGGGTGTCGCGCGGTGTGGTGGTGTATTGATTGCGATGGGTGGCGCCAGTGGTTGGTGCGGTGATGGTCTGCGACGGCGCCGGTTGCGCGGCGGCATCAGCGGTCTGCGGCGAGAACTTCGACGGGTCCAGCAGCACGCTGTAGTCACGCAGCAGGCGGCCATTGGGCCACATCACTTGCACGAGGAACTTCACCATCGGTTCCGACAACGGCTGGCTCGAGGTCACGCGCAACACGCTTTTGCCGTTGGCGTTGAGCACCGGGGTGAAGGTCAGATCATTGAGAAACGCCTGGCGGTCGACGCCGGCCTTGGCGAAATCTTCGGGTGAAGCCAGGCTCGGCACCACCTCGGCGGCGGTGAGATCCTTGACGTCGAGCAGCTCGATTTCAGCCACCAACGGCTGGTTCAGGGTCGACTTCAGGGTCAGCTCCCCGAGCCCGAGGGCATGCGCCATACCGGAGGACAGCGCCGAGGCGGCCGCTATTGCTAACACCAGTTTGCGAACTTGAACCATAGCCTCATCCTTTGTTTGAACGTTCCTCGGCCAGCGAGAAGCTTTTGAATACCGCTGCCGTAAGGCATTGCGCGCGACGACGGAAGTCGCCGCGCGCGATCATTTCTGTGCTGCCCCGGAAAGTCCCGGAGAGTGACTCGTCATCGATCGCTTCGGGCAAGCATAGCGCGCACCTAGAATCAGTCGACAAATTGTTGCCAAGTATCTTTTACAGCAGGTCTTTTATCAACAACTCAGCCAGTTGCACGGCATTGAGCGCCGCGCCTTTGCGTACGTTATCTGACGTCAGCCAAAGATTTAGTTCCGCCGGGTCGTCGACGCCGCTGCGCACGCGCCCGACATAGACCACGTCCTGCCCCACTGCGTCGCCGACAGCGGTCGGATAATCGCCGACATCAACCAGCTCGATGCCCGGCGCAGCTTCGAGCGCTGCGTTGACCTTTTCCAGGTCAACAGCACTACCTGACTGCAAGGTCACGCTAAAGCTATCGCCAAAAAACACCGGGGCTTGAACGCAAGTGGCAGAAATCTTCAATAAAGGTTTCGCCAGTACCTGCCGCAGCTCACGCACCAAGCGTTTTTCCAGCAGCGTATGGCCCTGCGCATCCGGCGTGCCGACCTGGGCCAGCAGGTTGAACGCCATCTGCCGATCAAAGAACGTCGGCTCCAGCGGACGCATGTTCAGCAGTTCGGCGGTCTGCCGCGCGAGTTCGGAGACCGCCTCACGACCTTGCGCAGAAACCGCCAGATTGGCGGTGACGTTGACGTATTGCAGGTCGATCAGATCGAGCAGCGGCGCCAACACCACCGCAAGGGTCGTGGCCGACGGACTTGGGCTGCTGACCTGGAATGGGCTTTTCAGACTGGCGAGGACTTCGGCATTCGCCTCCGGCACCACCTGCGGCGCCTGATCGGCCGGCAAGGCGCCGGACAGGTCGATCAACGAGCAACCGGCGGCGTGGGCGCGCGCCGCGTAGCTCAGGGACACCGCAGCGCCGGCGGCGAAGAACACCAGTCTGACCTTGCTGAAATCGAACTCGTCGACCTCACGCACGCGCACGTTCTTGTTGCGGAACAGCACCGAACTGCCAGCCGATTCACTGCTGGCCAACAGGTGCAGGTTGCCGACCGGAAAGTCGCGCTCTTCGAGAATCTGTACGAGGGTTTCGCCGACAGTACCGGTGGCGCCGACAACGGCGATATCGAAAGTCTGGGTCATGGAGCTACCTCTGGCAAAACGGGGGGAGCGGCACTTTACCGGCTGACTGCCATGCAGGCAATTCGGGGGTGCCTGTACCGCCCTCTTCGCGAGCAGGTTCGCTCCCACAGGGAGAATGCATTTCAAAGGTGGGAGCGAGCCTGCTCGCAAAGATGCCAGGCAAGGCACCGCATCTTCAGGCATAAAAAAACCCGCACCTCTTGCAAGGCGCGGGCTCTTTCATCGCCTCAAGCGATCAACGCTCCAGCAGAATCCGCAGCATGCGGCGCAGCGGTTCAGCCGCGCCCCACAGCAGCTGGTCGCCGACGGTGAAGGCACCAACGAATTGCGAACCCATGTTCAGCTTGCGCAGACGACCGACCGGGACATTCAGGGTGCCGGTGACCTTGGTCGGGCTCAGCTCCTGCATGCTGATTTCGCGCTGGTTCGGCACCAGTTTGACCCAAGGGTTGTGCTGGCTGATCAGCCCTTCGATATCGGCGATCGGCACGTCTTTGTTCAGCTTGATGGTCAATGCCTGGCTATGGCAGCGCATGGCACCGATGCGCACGCAGATGCCGTCGACCGGGATCGGGCTCTTGAAGCGACCGAGGATCTTGTTGGTCTCGGCCTGGGCCTTCCACTCTTCGCGGCTCTGGCCGTTCGGCAGTTCCTTGTCGATCCAC
>Ga0209676_1000947_pt1 | contig 35644 bp, 33 predicted proteins | sample AraplaCvi_mLB_r2_FD_184282 | JGI IMG/M metagenome (GOLD analysis project Ga0209676, IMG submission 184282) | Arabidopsis root microbial communities from North Carolina, USA - plate scrape MF_Cvi_mLB_r2 (SPAdes) (version 2) | ecosystem: Host-associated > Plants > Roots > Endosphere | place: USA... | reverse complement strand
CTGCCGCGCCTGGGCTTCGCTGTCGGGATCGGCGGCCGGGTCGGCCTGTGGTGTGGCGCGGGTGATGTGGCCGCTGTAGCGCTGTGCGAATTCGGCCAGCTCCAGCGTGCGCGGGCTGGCATCGCCAGCTTCTACCAGCAGTACCTTGGCGGCATCGGCTTGGAGGATAAGGGCGGGCGCGGCTTGCGCAGTTGCGTCCTCTACCTGCGCTGCTCCTTCCTGTTTCGCTTTTGACTCTTCCGCTTTTTGATCTTCCGTTTTTGGAGTTGCGGCGGGCAGCTTGGACTCCAGCCAGGCAATCAGCGGGAAGGTTTCCTTGTGAAGCTTTTCAGCTTTGGCCTTGTGGTGCACGGCGTCAAAGCCGTAGGCCTGCATCGCGTCCAACAGGGAACGCGTGGTGTAGGGCGCCGCCAGCTGTTGGCGCGCCAGCGCGTCCGAGAACGGCTTGCGGTGCAATGCGCAGACGCCCTGCAATGCCCAGAAAAAAGCGTCCCCCGATATTTGTTCTTTGTTCATTCCCCGCTGGTCCCTGTTAGGGAATCTCTAGGTATTCTGATCACCGACTGTCAAGACAGATCATCCATGTCCTGGCCCTTAATTTCTCTTAGGCTGATTAATGCCTGTCTTTGGCGTTTGATTAAACGAGAGATTGAACTAAAAAAGCAACTCGCATTCACCGGCAGTTCCGTCAGGTGATTAATCCATGACACGGGCTATGCCACGTTCGGAGGTACGCACGCGCAAGGTCAATCTTCGCTCTCAGTAGTCAGTTTTGGCCCATAGTGAGGCAAGCTCCACCGCTTGTATGTCCCCAGTTTTAGCGACACGCCTAGTACGAACTAATTCGCTACAGGGCGGAATGTAAATATTTCCAACGATCGAGCGAACGGTCTTGAGCTGTAGAACGCCGGGTTGGCGCCGGAGCCATCGCCATGGCGACTTCTGTGTTGAACTACGTCAAAGTTCGACCAGGACGCGGAGAACAACGTGGACTACCAGAAGGTAACCCAGCTAAGAACTCTTTGAAGGGCTGGTACCGGGATATGAGCAGCGGCTGGACTTGCCAGCGGGTTATGCGGGCCAGGCGCCCAAATACTCGCAGACGCAGAAGGAGGTTGCCGTTGAGCACTACCTCACTCACGATCGATGCATTGCTGCCACCATGAGGACGCTGGGCTACCCCGGTCGTGGGACATTTGTTGAATTCCACTGAAGTCTGACCCGAGGGGGGTGCGGACAATTACTTGGACTGGTTTATGCCGTAAGTCCAAGACTCTCTCGATATTCAAGGGGGCTGAGAGAGCCAAGAGATATCTTGATCCGCTTCTCGTTGTACCAGCGGATGTAGGAATCGACTACCTCAATGAACTGCTCAATGGTGGTGCTCTTCCAGTCCCGAGGATAGAACAGTTCCGTTTTCAGCCGCCCGAATAAGCCTTCGCATGCCGCATTGTCAGGCGAACACCCCTTGCGCGACATCGAGCGAATCAACTTCGCGTCACCGATCCTCGATAGCCAACCAGGCCAGCGATAGTGTGCTCCACGATCAGAGTGGACGACGGGCCGGTCACTGGTATCCGCCACCGTCTCGATGGCAGCATCGAGCATCGTGTTGACGAGCTCAGCGTTGGGGTGCGTTCCAATGGTCCAGCTGATGACCAGGCCATCGAAGCAGTCGATGATGGGCGACAGGTACACCTTGCCGGCCGGGATCTGGAACTCTGTGATGTCAGTCAGCCACTTCTCGTTCGGGGCCGTTGCGTGGAAGTCGCGATTGATGAGATTCTCGGGTGCAGGGCTGATTTCGCCCAGGTAGGAGCCGTACCGACGCCGCTTCGCCTTGGCAACGACCAGGCTCTCTTGTTTCATCAACCGCTGCACGACCTTCTCGGAGATGGTGACGCACTGCCTGGCCAGCGACGCCTGCAGCCTGCGGTAGCCGTAACAGCGGTGGTTCAGCTCGAAGATGTCGGTGAGAGTTTGCCGCACTGCAAGGTACTTGTCTGCGACCTTTACACGGGCTCGATGGTAGAAGTACGAGCTGCGCGCCAGATCCAACTGAGCAAGGAGCTCTGGCAGGGCATAGCGCTCTTTGAGGGCGTCAACCAGCAATGTCTTCTCCCGGTTGCTCAGGAGTTGCAGATCGACGCCCAGGCCTTTTTTTAAGATTTCATTGGCCTTCTTCAAGAGATCGCGTTCGAGCTGCAGTTGCCGGATGTCGCGTTGTAGTGACTCGAGCTGGCGCTCCAGCTCCGCCCGTTCTGGGACTGGCGGTGAGTTATTGCTGTGTTTCATGGGTGCGGGGGCCTCCTGACCAAGTAGCTGGTTCTTCCAGTTGTACAACGTCGGCCTGCAAACGCCTAATTTTTCAGCGACGGCCTGCGCAGTTTCTCGTCGGGTGCAAAGCTCGATGACGCCGACCTGTTTCATCGATTCGGGATACCGTCGTCGCCCAACACTGCCAACGATGGCTTTCCTGCTCTCAGGAAGCGCGTCGCGAACCCAAGCGGTCAATGTTGCACGACCGGGGTAGCCCAGCGCCCGCATGGTGGCGGCAATGCATCGATCGTGAGCGAGGTAGTGCGCAACAGCGGCCTCCTTCTGCGCCTGCGAGTACTTGGGAGGCCGGCCCGCATAGCCCACCGGCAAATCGAGTCGTTGCTCATATTCCCGGTACCAGCCTTTCAAGGCATTCTTGGTGGGGTAAGCCAGCTGACGCAGGGTTGACCTGATGCGTTTGCCAAGCTTGATGTAGAGCTCGACCGCTCGAACCCTGTCTTCGTATGAATACATGAACTACCTCCTGGTAGTCCAAGTTTTTGTCCGCACCCCCATTGGGTCAGATTTCGACGGAATTCAACACCAATATGGCATGCAGTTAATTCGGTCTAGGATTCGAGTCGCTCAACTTCAATTCAGAATAAACGCAAGTGAGGAACGTTGCCGCATGAGGAAGCTCCCTAGCGGCCCAGTTTGACGTTATGCATTCATCACTGCCACAGCGCGTGTGTTCAGGTAGACCTCAAGGGCTTCCGGGCCACCTTCCGAACCGTACCCGGAGTCCTTGATGCCGCCAAATGGCATTTCGGCCGAGGTCACGGCGGGCATATTCACCCAAAGCATGCCGACCTCTATCCGCCTGGCGAGCAAGTCGGCATTCTTAAGCGATTTAGTGAACGCATAGCCGGCGAGTCCATACGGCAGCCGGTTGGCTTCACCGATCGCCTCTTCAAGCGTATTGAAGCTCCGAATTGCTGCTACGGGACCGAAAGGCTCATCGTTGAAGACACGGGCCTGTACGGGGACATCCGTGAGGACAGTGGGCTGCCAGAAATTACCGGCGCTGCCAATACGCTCGCCCCCCCAGGCTATTTCGGCTCCTAGCCTGATGGCGTCCTCTGTTAATTCAGCCATAGCTGCAACGCGGCGTGGATTGGCCAACGGCCCCATCTGCATTCCCACGGCCATGCCATTGCCCACCCTCAAACCTTGGGCATGCTTCACGAAGGCAGCGGAAAAGTCCTTGACGATACTGTCCTGAACCAGAAAGCGCGTTGGAGCAATGCAAACCTGACCGGCGTTGCGGAACTTGGCGGTGGCCGCGGCGGAGACTGCCAAGGCCAGGTCGGCGTCTTGAGCGACGATCACTGGAGCATGGCCACCTAGCTCCATGGTTACGCGCTTCATGTGCTTACCAGCCAGCGCTGCCAGTTGCTTCCCGACGGACGTAGACCCGGTAAACGTCACTTTGCGGATCACAGGGTGCGAGATCAGGTAACTCGAAATCTCTGCAGGGTCGCCATAAACCAGGCCCAGCACACCGGGCGGGAGCCCGGCGTCGCCGAACGCGCGAATCAGTTCAGCAGGCGCAGCGGGCGTCTCCTCAGCGGCTTTCACGATCATCGAGCAGCCGGTTGCCAGCGCCGCAGCGATCTTGCGCACGGCCTGGTTAACCGGGAAATTCCAGGGCGTAAAAGCCGCCACCGGCCCTATCGGATCCTTCAGCACCATTTGCCGCACCGCCAAGTCACCGCGAGACGGTACGATGCGGCCATAGACCCGAAGTCCCTCGTCAGCAAACCAGTCAATCATGTCAGCCCCTGCCAGAACCTCGGTTTTGGCTTCCGCAAGCGGTTTGCCCTGCTCCTGGGTCAAAAACCCGGCGATGCCGTCTACGCGGTCGCGCAGGAGGGACGCGGCCCGCCGCATAATCTTGCAGCGCTCCACGGCAGGCATGTTGCGCCATAGCTCGAACCCCTCTTGCGCTGCCTGCAGTGCGCGATCCAAGTCAGCAACACCGGCATGAGCAACGCGGCCGATTTCCAGATCGGTAGAGGGATTGATGACAGGAATAGTTTTTCTGCTTGCCGCGTCGCACCAGCGGTCATTGATGAATAGTTGGGTATCGGGATACTTCATGGAGATACTTTCAAAGATCGGTGGAGAGGCGCCATAGCGTCAAGGTAGCCAACGGATGCACAGCAACACGAAAATCGCGATCCAGAGCGTTTCCGAGATGAGGAGAATCGCCGAGCGCCAGCCAGCTGCTGCGAGCTTTCCGAAGGAGCTTTTAGCGCCCAGCGCTGATATAGCGATCAAAAGAAACCACTTGGAACCTGCACTGGCCGAACTGGCGCCGCTAGCAGGCAGCAGGTCCAGCGAATTGAAAATGACCAGAACCAGGAAAATCACAAGAAACCAGGGAAATAGCGATGCACGTTTCGCGGTCGGGCCACCGTCCCGGCGGTAGGCATAAGCTGTCCCGGCGACAACCAATGTCAGCAAGGCCACGCGAAACAATTTGACAATGGTTGCGTACTTTCCCGTGTCGTCGGAAAGCATGAAGCCTGCTGCAACGACCTGCGCGACGTCGTGAATTGTTCCCCCGAGGAATAACCCAGCCTGTGGCACTGTTAATGACAGCATTTCCGCAAACAGCGGATAGACGGCCATGGCCAGGGTTGAGAGTGCCGTGACCGTCACCACAACGACCAGCGTAAAGCGCTCTTTTTCGGGGCCGCGCGGAAGAGCCGCAGCGATGGCCAGAGCGGCCGATGCGCCGCAGATGGCTGTCGCACCTCCCGACAGCAGACCTTTCCAAAGCGGCAGCTTCAACCAGGTTGCCATCAGCGCACCAAACAAGATGGTGGAGGTCACTGCCGCAAGAGTCACTAGCACGGGGGCAACCCCCAGGCCGGATATTTGCGAGATCGTAATCCGCGCCCCCAACAGAGAGACACCCCAGCGTAGTACGGTGCGCGCACAGAACTCAATGCCTGGTGAAACCCGTTCATCTGCTGAAAGCGGATTCAAGGCCACACCGAGTACCAGCGCATAGAGGAAGGTAGAGCCTCCAAGCTGATTCGCCAGATGAGTTGAGGAAATCGCGATGACGACGCACAGTATGACGCCGGTGGAACGCCGCTGCATCCAGCGCCGGGCATCCACCAACCGGGGCCCCTGCTGCGCGAGGTCCGTCATTCGGCATTGAAGGACGGCAGCCCTTGTGTGATCAGCTTCTCCAAAAATGTCTCGCAGGCGGCGAGTTCCGATTTCAGGATGAACTCATCGCTGGTGTGTGCCTGGGCGATGTCGCCTGGCCCGCAAATGATGGTGGGGACGCCGGCGGCCTGATACAGCCCGCCCTCCGTGGTGTAGACCGCCGGGTTGCCGGAACTGGCTCCGGCGCGCAAAGCGGCCTGAGCAACGGCTTCCCCATCGGGCGATGACGCCAATGCTGGCACCGCCGTGCGCTGAATCAACGTGATCTCCGATGAGGAGACACGCAGCTTCATCCATTCCTCCAGGCTCGCCGCCGCGCTGCGAATGCGCCGCATGAGCAGTTCGGGGTCGACGCCCGGTAGATAGCGCAAGTCGAAATCTACCTCTGCTACTTCAGGAATGACATTGCTTGCTTGGCCGGAAGAAATCCGGCAGGTCGCTATTGTCGAATAGGGGATGTAGAAGCCCTCGTCTTGCGCACCTTGTTGAATAACCGCGGCACTTTGCGTCAGTTCGGACACCAGGCTTCCGGCAATCTCCGCCGCGTTGACACCTGTGCCGCTTAAAGAGGAGTGGGCGGCCTGACCTACGATGCGAAAACGATAGGCATGTCGCCCTTTATGGGCGCGTACCACCTGCATTCCCGTCGGTTCTCCGACGATGCAAGCCGCCGGGCGTATGTCGGATTGTGCAAGGTCTGCGAGCAAAGACCGTACACCGACGCACCCGATTTCTTCGTCGTACGTTAGTGCCACGTGCAGCGGTTGGGTCATGTCGGCATCTGACCGCTGTACGACCGCAAGCACGCAAGCAATAAAGCCTTTCATGTCGCACGTTCCTCGGCCGTAAAACCGATCTTCGTCTTCGGTCAATTCGAACGGGGGCCGCGTCCAGTTTTGTCCGGCGACCGGAACAACATCGGTATGACCTGAAAGCAGCAATCCACCTGGACCTTCTCCACGCGAAGCCATCAGATTCAGTCGCTGGCCGTCGGGTGATCGTGTAAACCGTGCGTTGAAACCCACCGCTTGTAGAGCGGCGGCCGCAAAGTCGATCAGCTCCGCATTGGAGTTGCTGCCGGAGATGGTCTGGTAGCCAATCAATCGGCGCAGCCAGTCAACCGTATGAGAAGCAGGACTCACCGAAGCAGGCATCAGGCGTTCTCCAGCGAGATTTTTCCGAGTTTGGCAACACGCTGCCACTTGCTGAACTCTGCGCGGATTTCTTCCACGAAGGTGGCAGGTGCATTGCCCAAAGGCACCGCGCCGAGGTCTTCAATACGTGCGCGTAACTCCGGGCGTGCGATTGATGCTGCGGCGGCCTGCTGCAATCTTTGAATGAATGCAGCTGAAGTTCCCATCGGAGCAACAAGGCCAAACCAGGCCGGGTCATTCACGGTCGAAAGTCCAACTTCCGCGAAAGTAGGTACATCTGGAAGTTGTACCAGCCGCGTCGGCCAGGCGACGGCAAGTGCGCGGAGGCGACCAGCTTTGATGTGAGGAAGCGACGCGGGCAGGTTGTCAAACAACACCTTGATCTGGCCAGCCAGCGTGTCTTGAAGCGCTGGCCCGGCTCCCCTGTACGGGATATGCAGCATGTAGCTTTGGGCTGCTTGCTTGAAAAGTTCTCCCATCATGTGCCCCAAAGAGCCAATACCGGGTGAGCCGTAGTCCAGATAGGACTTGGGATTCCGAGCAAGCGCTATGAATTCGCGCATGTCCTTTGCGGGAACGGATGGATGCACCGACACCACGTTGGGCACCCGCGCCAGGTTGGTTATAGGGAGAAAGTCCCTCAACGGATCGTAGGGCGCTTTGGTCATAACGGCGGGATAGATGCCGTGCGTGCTGACCGTCGCGACGCCGATCGTCAGTCCGTCAGGCGCACTTTTAGCGACATAACTCGCCCCGAGGCTTCCCCCGGCGCCGGCACGGTTTTCAACGATGACCGGCCGCTTTAAAAACTCGGACATTCCCGGTGCAATCATCCGCGGAATGAGATCGCCCGAACCGCCAGGCGCAAATGGGACAACAATGCGGAGGGGCTTCTCTTGGGCATGCACATAGGGTGCTGCGAGGCAGGACGCAGCAGCGGTTACAACGAATTGACGACGTTGCATATGTCTACTCCACTTTAATATGGGCTGCTTTTGCAACGAGCGCCCAGCGGTCTACTTCCGTTGAAACGAGCTTTCCAAGTTCTTCCTGGGTTCCTCCACCGGATTCCGCGCCCAGAGACTTCCATTGCGATGCGAACGCGGCATTGCGAAACGCAGCGTTGATTGCCCGGTTCATGCGGACCAGGGCGGAACGCGGCGTATTGGCTGGCGCAACGACACCGTACCAGCTTGACGCGTCGTAGTTGGCGATGCCGCTTTCCGCGATGGTGGGTAGATTGGGGAGGTGCGATGACCGCTGGTGCGAGGTCACTGCGATGGCACGCACGCTACCATTGCGAATGTGCTGTAGTGCCGAGGGCATGGTTTCGAAGTAAACCTGGATCTGGCCAGCGATCAGGTCGATCATGGCCGGGCCGGATCCCTTGTACGGCACGTGTGCCATCGATGTTCCCGTGACCGCCTTGAATTGCTCTGCCATCAGGTGATGCAGGGTTCCACTTCCCGGTGTGCCGTAGTTGACCTTGTCGGGGTTGGCCTTGAGGTATGCGATCAGTTCGCCCACAGTCTTGACGGGAAGATTGTTGTTGCAGATCAGTACATGATTCACACGCCCCAGAAAAGCGACTGGGGCAAGGTCTCGGATGTCGTAGCCCAGCTTGGGGTACACCGCCTGCGCGATCGCATGATGCGCGGCCGCGAACAGCACGGTGTATCCGTCAGCTGGTCCACGGGCCACGACATCTGCACCTACGGTTCCGCCGGCCCCACCCCGGTTCTCCACGATCACTTGCTGACCGAGCTCGCGAGCGAGCTGCAGCGAAAGCGCTCGCGCGAGAATATCCACGGTACCCCCTGGAGAAAAGGGCGCAACCAATTTCACCGCCTGGGTGGGATATGCATCCTCAGGGGGGCGAGATTGGGCAAGAACGTTTGCGGAGGGGAAAAGCCCCATGCAGGTGAGTCCGGAAATGCAGCGTCGGCGTTTCATTTTGTCTCCTGGCTATTTCTTTTTATTTCTCAGATCCGGCCGTCGTACGCTTTGCGCGGTATGCGGCAGGAGATTACTGTGAAGACGGATGCCGCGAGTGATTCACGGATCGCCGTTTCAAGTTCCTTTCTTGAGCTCACCTCAAATCCCAGACCTCCCATGGCACGGCCTACTTGGGCGAAATCGGTCGACTCGAAGTCGACGCCCAGATTGGGTTGGCCATTAGCCCGCTGCTTGATCTCGATCAACGAGAGCGATTCATCGGCAAAGACGAAAACAATCACCGGCGTAGCGGCATCACGAGCGGTGGCCAGCTCACCCAAGGTCATCTCAAGGCAGGCGTCACCGGTAAATACGGCCACAGTACGGCTCGGCTCCGCCAGCTTTGCGCCAATGCCCAACGGAAGGGAGCAGCCCATGGTGCATAGCCCGCTGGATTGCATGAGCGACCGTGGCTCAAAGCATTGCCAGGTCTGGCTCAGCAGAATTCGGTGGGCTCCGCTGTCCACAGAAGCAATAGTGTTTTCGGGCAAGACGCGACGGGCGACATCAACAATGGCGCCTGGCCCCCAGTCCTCGTCTATCCGGTAGATGGCCGCAAGCTTTTTTCGAATACCGGCCGTCTCTGCCGCGGTCCATTTCGATGCTTTCGGAATGTCTTCCCGCAGGCTCGCCAGACCTTGCGCAATGTCGCCCACAAATGAGTGGGATGCCTGGTGCATGTAGTGAGTATTTCTAGTAGCCGAGAATTCGACGACCCTGTGCTTTTCGTCCCATACGTTGCGCCAGCCTGTCCGCATCTCTATCGGGTCGTAGCCCGCCAGCAGGATCAGGTCCGCTTCTTGAATCAGCGGCAACAGCACTTTGTCCGCGAGAGGTGAAAGGCCGGCCCCTCCTAACACCATGTCGTGACGCTCGTCTACGATGCCCTTGGCCTTGTAGGTGGTGATCAGCGGAATGCCCAGGTCTTCGGCCAGCAGCCGAACTTCATTCTCGGCACGGTGGTACAGCGCTTCGACGCCGGCCAGCATGATCGGCCGTTTGGCGGCTGCGAGCCAGCGGCGCGCTTCCGCCAGCGCAGCCGAAGGCGCAGGCGCCGCGGGTGCTGGTTTGCTGCGGCGTGTGCCTCGTGCTTCGGGTTCTTCGCGCGTCGCAACAGAAATCGGCACGTCGATGTGCACTGGTCCTGGAGGGTCGTCAGTGGCAATTGCCATCGCCTTGTCGATCAGCGCCTCCACAGCACCGCCACTCAATCGCAAGGTGGCTTTGGTGATTGGTCTCATGAGCGCGGCATGGTCGAATATCTGGTGGGTGTAGGTCGCCGCTTCGGCGTTATCCACGCAGCCGGTGATGAAGAGCATAGGAACGCGGTCTTGCATTGCATTCGCGACAACGTTGATGGCGTTGGCTACACCAGGGCCGAGCGTTGCGATGAGAACGCCGGGTGCGCCGTCGCGGTGAAAGACACCTTCGGCCATGAAGCCGCCAGAGTTCTCGTGCTTGACGAGCGTGAACTTGACGCCCGCCTCGTCGATGCCTTTCATCACGGCAAGTACCTCACCGCCTGGAATGCCGAACGCGTGGCGACAGCCTGCCACGTAGAGTTTGCGACCGATGATTTGGGAGACCGTTGTCATTTAATGGACCTTTTCCTGTGAAACGAGGGGAGCGGATTTGACCGGAGCGGCGTAGCCGTCCCGTGTCTGGGGAAGCTTCATGCCCAGCAGCGCGCCGGCGACCTGGGTTCTGAGAATCTGGGCGGTGCCGCCAGCGATGCTGAACATTCGTGCATCGCGTACGTGCCGCTCGAGCGGGTTGTCGCGTCCATAGCCTGACGAACCGTGAATTTGCAACGCGTCGTTGGTCACCTTGTTGGCCATTTCGGCGGCGAAAATCTTCGCTTGTGCCGCTTTGGCGATGTCGGGGAAATCCGTTCCGCTGCACGCCGCGGCATGCAGCAAGTGGCGGGCGGCCTCCAGTTGCGTGGACATATCAGCCAGCATCCATTGCAAACCTTGGAACTCTGCAATCGGCCTGCCGAACTGGTGGCGGACTTTCGCGTAGGCCAGAGCCTCTTCAAAAGCGCCTTGTGCGATGCCCAGGGCCACAGTTCCGGCACCCACGCGTTGGGCGTTGTAGGCTTGCATGAGTGATGCGAAACCGCGTTTGAGGCCACCTGGCGGGATGACCAGCATCGATTTGTGAATCTTCAGGTCGTGAAACTCGATGTGGGTCTCAGGGATGCCGCGCACACCCATAGCCAGCGTTCGCTTGCCGATAACAAGCTCTTTTGGCGAGTCTTCGTCGCGCATGCAGATGAATGCACCGATGCCTTCGTCGATGCCGTTGTCAAATACTCTGGCAAAGATCAGGTGAAGCCTGGAAACTCCGCCGCCCGTGATCCAGTACTTTTCACCCTTGAGGTAGTAATGATCACCACGCTTGTCAGCTCGCGTTGTCATCTCGCTCGCTGCGCTTCCTGCACCAGGCTCTGTAATACAGATGGCTGGTTTGTCGCCGGAAAGTACGGCTTGCGCTGCCACACGTTGCTGCTCGTCGGTGCCGTATTGCATGATCGCGCCGATGGCGCCCATGTTGGCTTCAACGGTAATGCGCCCCATCGTGGCGCATGCTTTTGCCATTTCCTCGATCACGATGACGGTGTCGTGATAGCTCAGGCCCTGTCCGCCGGCGCTTTTCGGCAGTGTCATGCCCATGAAGCCAGCGGCGCGAAGCTTCTCGACATTGGCCCAGGGGTAGGCCTCAGTACGGTCGGTTTCCGCCGCAGTGGGTGCGAATTCACCCTGCGCCAGTTCTCGGGCGCGGCTTTGAAGCGCTTGCTGCGCGGTACTCAGTTGGTGCATGAGGAGCTTTCTTGCGGGGGGTTACGAAGATCGGCACTTAACCAGTCCCGGAGCACCTCTTCACGGTGTTCGTCCAGACGGGGAGGTGGCAGACGGTAGGAAGGCGGCGTGGCGGACAGCTTGAGCGGATTCGCGAGCAGGCTGATCTCCCCGCTGTCAGCCCAGCCACAGGGCATGCGCAATTCGGCGCCACGCGCCTTCACATGCGGATCGGTGAAGACATCCGCCAGGTTGTTCACGGGACCGCAGGGAACACCTGCAGCTTCGAGTGCTGAAAGCCAGATGCTGCGAGACTGTTCCTGGAGCCGCTGCTCGATTAGGACGCACAACTCTTCACGATGGTGAATACGCTGCGGGTTGGTGCTGTATTTGGGGTCCGAGGAAAGTCCGTCCAGGCCGGCCGTCTTGCAAAAGCGCGAAAACTGCGCGTCATTGCCGACGGCCAGAATCATGGGTGAGTCCAGCGTGGCGAAGACCTGGTACGGAACAATGTTGGGATGGCCGTTGCCAAGCCGGGTAGGCAATTGACGGTCCGCGAGGTAGTTGGTTCCAGCATTCACCAGCCACGCTATCTGGGTGTCCAGAAGGGAGACGTCGATGTGCTGCCCCTTCCCGCTGGAGTGTCGGTAATGCAGGGCCGCCAGAATACCGGTTGCCGCATACATACCCGTCATGACGTCGGCAATGCCCACGCCAACTTTCATGGGCTGACCATCCGGCTCACCGGTCAAACTCATGATGCCGCCCATGCCCTGGATTAAAAAATCGTAGCCTGGGCGGCTTGCATAAGGCCCCGTCTGGCCGAACCCGGTAATTGAGCAATAGATCAGTCCGGGAAACTTCACGCGAAGCTGCTCGTAAGACAAGCCGTATTGCGCGAGTCCGCCCGCCTTATAGTTTTCCACCAGCACATCCGCTTTGGCGACAAGCTCAAGTATTTGGTGCCGTCCTTCCGCGCTGGCAAGATCAATAGCGATGGACCTCTTGTTGCGGTTTGCACTGAGGTAATAGGCACTCTCCCCGGTTGCTTTGCCATCAGTCCCATTGACGTACGGCGGCCCCCAGCGGCGGGTATCGTCGCCTTCAAGGGGTTTCTCGACCTTGACAACGTCGGCCCCGAGGTCGCCTAGCAGTTGCGTCGCACTGGGTCCCGCGAGGATGCGCGAGAGGTCCAGGATACGGATGCCCGCGAGAGCCGCTGCTGGAAGACCGTTCATGACAGCGATGCCGCGACGGCCTGGATGCGTTCGGCTGCCAAATGCAGGTTCTCATCGGACGTTGCGTAGGAAAGCCGAAGGAATCCGGGCATCCCGAATCCCGAGCCCGGAACGACGGCCACCCCCTTTTCCAGTAGATAGGCGGCAAGGTTCACGTCATCGGTGATGACGGAGCCCCCCGGTTCTTTCTTTCCGATGAGTGCACGCATGTCGGGGAACAGGTAAAACGCGCCTTGCGGGCGTGGTGTGTGCATGCCACTGATCTTCGAGAACCGGTTGAGCAACAGATCCCTCCTGTGCTGAAAGACACCACACCGGCGAATCACCTCGTCTTGCGGCCCCTCAAGTGCTGCAGCAGCTGCAGCTTGTGAAACGGAAGAGGTGTGCGAGTTGATCTGCATTTGTACCTTGGTCATTGCCTCGATCAATGGGCGCGGACCACAGGCATACCCCACTCGCCAGCCCGTCATTGAGTAAGCCTTTGACACTCCATTCACAGTCAGAATGCGGTCTTTCAGGTCCGGGGCCAGCGCGGCCAAGGTGGCGAACTCCAGTCCGTCAAACAAGATGTGCTCGTAGATATCGTCCACGAGGATGAGAAAGCTCTGGTTCTTGCTGCGGCGAATGACCTCCGCGAACTCCAGCAACTGCTCAGGCGCGTACGCGGTTCCGCTAGGGTTGCTCGGGGAGTTCAACACCAGCCATTTGGTTTTTTCCGAAATGGCAGCCTCCAGCACTTCGGGCAACAGCGCGTAACCAGTCTCTGGTTGGGTTTGCAGCGGTTTGAGCACGCCACCGTTCATGCCAACGATGTCGGCATAGGATGCCCAATAGGGGGCAGGAATCAGAACCTGATCACCACGATTCAGTGTCGCAAGGAAAGCCTGGTAGACGACTTGCTTGCCGCCGCATCCCACACTGATGTCGGCAAGGGTGCAGTCGATGCCGTTGTCCTTCCGAAACTTGTTGACGATCGCCTCCCGCAGCCGGATCGAACCATTGATCGGGGTGTAGCGGGTCAGTCCTTCCGCAATGGCGCGTACCGCGGCCTCGCCAATATGCGCTGGGGTCGGGAAATCCGGCTCGCCGAGTGTCATGTCGACCACATTGCGGCCTGATTGAATCGCCTGGCGAGTTCGCTCTGCCATGACTTGAATGGGAGAGGATCGCAGTGTGGAAATCATTGGGGAGAACATTGACGGCATTGCTTTCTGGAAGGCCGACGTGCCGGGGTGGCGCGTCGATGCAATGAAGTCTAAAATTCACGTTCTTCATGAACAATTGAATTTAAATTCAATATGACTGACCTTGATGCCGCCGCTCCCACACTCCGTCAGCTCGAGCTTTTTTTGTCACTGGCATCGGCGGAAGCCATTGCGGGGGCCGGTGCAAAACTCGGCATGACGCCCTCCGCCACGAGCCATGCGCTAAGAGCACTGGAAGACACGCTTGGGGTTGCTGTGGTCGATCGCAACGCTTCCAAGGTCTGCTTCACTTATGCGGGCGAGCAGATACTGCCGCATGTGCGTGATGTATTTGCGTCGTTGCAGCTCATCCAAACTACCGCAAGCGCCAGTGCAGGATTAAAGAGTGGTCTGCTGCGATTGGGATCATTTGGCGCGAGCTCATCGCTCAAGCTGCTTCCACCTATCCTGGCCGCATTCAAAGCGCGCTACCCTGGGGTAGAAGTGTTCGTGACGGAAAAACCAGACGCCGAAATCGAGCAAGATCTGATCGACCGCCGGATCGAGATCGGCGTCGTGACGCTTCCCAAGCCGGAGTTTGACACGCTGACATTGGCGGTCGATGAGCTGGTTGCCGTGTTGCCCGAAACCCACCCGTTGGCAAGTCTTTCGGTAGTTCCCTTGAAGCAACTTGCCGAGCATCCTCTGGTCTTGACCCACGCGGGCTCGCAGATGCTCGTTGCACGGATGTTTTCCCGCGAAGGGTTGCGTCCCCGGGTGGCGCACGAGCTGACGCAGCTCTTGTCCATCCTCGAATTTGTTTCACGCGGGCAAGGGATTTCCATCCTGGCATCCCTTGCCTTGCCGCCAAAGTATCAAGGTGTTGTCTATCGCAAGATAGCCCCGCAGTCCTCAAGGCGTGTAGGCCTTGCTTGCCTTAATGAGAAACGGCTTTCGCCGGCTGCACGTGCACTTTGGACGCAGGTCAGGAAAGCTGCCTCCGAAAGTCGTACCCGCTAGCCTTCTTCAGCCATCCATCCAGTCATGAGCTATCGCGCTACTCAGCCCGTTTCGCCCTACTTAAAACCTTCCAGCAATTTTTCAGGGCTGATCTCAGCCACTGATTTGCCTTCGACTTCAGCAACCCCACCAGCACTGAACAGACCCTTGCGGTTTGCAAACTCAAAGCTCACGAACCGCGCGATTATTTTTCCCTTCAGCGGCAATGCTGATGGATACACCTTGCGCGCAAACCATACGCTGGCACCCGTATTGACGAGATCAACACTCACTTTGCTGACACGTACCATCTTGATCTGGTCACCGATCTTGTTGGTCTTACCTTTGTATTGGCTGGTCCAATCCAGGAACTCCAGTACTTCCTGCTTGGGTCCGTACTGAATATCGACTGGGCAGAAATAGCCGCTCTTGGCCGTGTGCAGTTGCACCTTCAAGAACTCCTCGCCGCGCTGGGTCGTCCGATACTTGCCCTTTTGCCCCGGCTGCGATTCGATCAACTTCTCATCCAGGGCGGCCTTCAAGATCGCCTTACCCGTCGGCGTCGACGGTTCGACGCTGTCGTTCATATTCAGACACGCGGCGTTGAGAATGCGCAAGCGATATGCGCGCAGCGCATCTGCGACCACCTCCTCCTTTGCCTTAGCATCGGGACCGCCTTTCCAGGTCTCAAACGCTATCTGGCTCTCGAACCGCCTGGCCAACTCAAGGTCCAGCTCATTCGCACTGCGTGCATTGCGGCAACCAAGGGAGTTCGGGTCCTCCGCACCGTCCCGGCAGGCCAGCACCCGGTCGATGCGCTCACCTGCGTTTTCTGTGTAGTAGCTGATGGTCTTCTCGGCATGGGCAGCCATTGCGATCAGCATCATCGCAATGCCGACAAGGCGCCTGACCAGGCGCGACAGACGGTTTGATGGTCCTGAATAGATGTTGTAGTACATGAATATCTCCGGCGGTCACAGCAAGCGGTTGACGGTCAGCTTGAACAGGAGGATGAACATGTGGACCGGCCACAGCAGGAACATCCAAATCTTGGCGCTGAATACATTGGCGACCGTGTCATAGGCCGGGTGAAACTCGACCAGGCCACGCATCACATACCGGGTCATCACAAACCCTGCCACCAGGTAGGCCAGCGTCCCCAGCGGCACTTTGGGCAAGGCCATGCCTGCCAACCAGATCAGCATGGCGGCCAGGTAGATCATCCAGGCCGTCCCGAGGTCCATGGGCATCGAGCCGAGACCCTGTTCCTTCGTGCCCTCCACGCTTTGGGAGTCCCCAGGAGATAGCTGGGTGCCCGGCTGCGCCAAGCCCTCTATGGCTTGCCCGCAGGCGCCACAGAATCGCGCCTGAGGCGGTGCCGCGGTACCGCACCGTTCGCAGTATTTCTTCAATTGCTCTGCCGCTTGTTCCATGTAGCCTCCCTGTTAAAGCTTGTCACTCAAATGTACGAATTAGTGTGTGTATGAATAAGTATACAAACACGATAGTGCTTCGGTGGTCACCACCCCCATCGATCCCCGCAAAGCGCTTGGCCTGCGCATCAGGCAACTGCGCGCCGAGTACCCGCTTACGCAGGAAGAGCTGGCGGATCGCTGTGGGCTGTTCCGTACCTACATGAGCCGGATCGAATCCGGCCTGGCCAACCCCACCCTGACGGTGCTGCACACGCTGGCCAAAGGCCTGGAGATCGACATTGGCTCCCTGCTGACCATGCCCGAGACCAAGTCGACCGGCAGGGTGCGGTCGACCCGGCCGGTTTCGCGCGGGCGTGTTTCTCGCTAGCGCGTTTCCGCCGGGCCGCTAACAATTCCCGCTAGCCGGCGCAGATCCACTCCATCCAGCGCAAAAACACTTCCCGATGGCTCAGCCCGCTGCCTGGGTCCGCGCAGAGGTTGATCCGCCAGCCGTGATGCTCCGCCACCCATTCACCGACGGACAGATCGCTGGCGCCCTCCAGTTGGCGCCAATGAAGTGCGATCACCGTGGGAATCAGGCTTTCAAGATCCATCAGCCTGAGGCGCCGGTTCGACAGACGGTCCAGCTCCGGCACCGGCGCGCGATCGAGCCGGCTGATGCCGATCTGCAGCTGTGCACGGGAGAGGTGCAAGGTCAGCGACGCCCCATCCGCGGATAGGGAAGGCGACCAGCGTTGGTCCAGCGGTGCGCTGACACCCGCCAATGAGAGGGCGCATCGCGCCATCCGCTCCGCCAGAAACTCCTGGGCTTGGCTGACCGCCTCTATGTAGGCCGCCTGGGCGATCTGGCCGTGGAGGGCACTCACCTCCCGCAGCTTTATCTCAAAGCCCAAAACATCCTTCCGCCCCTGCAGCCAGACCTTCAACTGCCGGTGCTGCAAACGGCTCACAGGTGCCGCCGGGGCATAGACCACCACCCCCTCCAGCGAGCCGCCTATAAATAGGGACCGCGCCAGACACCAGCTCAGCAAATGGCCCCAGAGCTCTTCCCGTGAAAGCGCACTCTGATCGGCGGGACGCAGGCTCAGCCACAGAATGGGTTCCGTCATGAGTGCCCCCCAGCCGCGGCGCGGCCGAATCCCTCTTTGGAGGTTTCCACGCAGAGTGTGCGCCCACGGTCGCAGACATAGCGCCGGCCTGTGGCGCGTAGCTCCAGGATCAGAGGCGTGCCGGTCTGGATCGCCACGGCCTTATGCAGCGGCAGGAATCCCTGGTCCGTCTGGATGAGCACTGAGCCTGACCAGTTGGCAAAGGGGCTCATCTGGATGAACGTGCCAATGGACTCGCTGGACACCACCTCGTCATTGCCCCAGACCTGGAACAGCCCCCAGACCAGAAAGCACAGAGGCGCGCCGATGATCATCGCGGCAGCGAGGGTGAGCGACCACATCATGCCGATGCTGGGCGGTCGCCCGCCTCTAGGCTTTCTCGGTGGTTGGGGAGTCGGGCGATGGCTCATGCATGGCTCCTTGTGTGGCTTGCTCATATGCGCGCGGCCGACCAGATGGCCTGGGTCTGCAGGTGGGCCAGGCGGACGGCCGAGGTCAGCCGGGACACCTGTCCCGAGTCGATGTCGCCCTCCCCCGGCAGACCTAGCACGGCGTTCAGGGTGTCCGCCATGGCGGTGTCGTAGCGGTGCAAGGTGCGCAGCGCATCAGCCAGGAACTGATTTCGCAGATAAACCAGCCAGTCGGGGGATACCGCGATGCGCTGATAGCCCCCCATCACAGCGGAGCGAACACTGTGGAACAAGGCGCAGGGATAAAGCAGGGTCGCGAGGTGGACAAATTCCAGCTCATGCGGCCGCACGATGGCCATCGACCTGGCTTGGGTAGCGGCGGCCATGGCTACTTCCAGCGGCGTCCATGCGGCCTTCATATCGAGCTGCGCGACCGTGCCGAAGGAGGTCTGGTGAGGGCTAGGCCCTGCCTCCCGCGGGAAAAAGTAGGCCCAGACCATGTTGTCGTTCTCGAAGAACTCCAGCGCGAAGCGCTCCAGCCTCGGGTCGCTGTAGTGGTAGCGGCGGCGCTCCAGTGTGACGCGCAGGGATTCGGCCGATGCGAGCAGCCGGGAGTCATAGGGTGCTGCGGCAGGGGTGCCACCGCATTGGCACTGAGCTGAGTGCAAAGTGGTTGATGAATTGGACCTGGCTGGCTTGGAGGATGTGGTGCTCATGTGATTCCTGTTGTGAAGCGAATGGGTAAAAATTTCGGGCAAAGCTTTCCCCTGCACCGCGGCAAAGGTCTTGCGGCGGCGACGCGTGGGAAGAGGTAGAAGGGCTCGAGCGTCAGGCAGGCCAGCGGGCTGGCTCAGGCCTGATGTTGCTCATCCGCCAGGGCGGCGGCTGAGGTTCGCTGCCGCCGTAGGTCGGCGGCACGATGATTGCCTCGCCATTTGGTGAGCGAGGCATGGCGTCAGCGCGGGATGGCGCTTTCCGTGCACCATGGACGCCGCGAGGCTTGGGGATGGGCTGTGGCGGCACATCGCCGGCGGGCACATACACGGTACGAGCCCCAGCAGTTCCACCCTGCCCCACGGCCCTCGTCGCGTCCATGGGGATCAGTGGCCCCGCTGACAAGCGGCTGGCGAGCAAGCGCTCCATGGCCGAGCCGTCCTGGCGGGTCAGGTTGGGCACGTAGCGGCTGTAGACCCGGAATAGCATTTCGGTGCTGGTGTGGCCCAGCTGGCGGGCAATCCATTCGGGCGCCTCGCCGGAAGCCAGCCACAGGGTCGCGGCCGTATGCCGCATCTGGTAGGGGCGGCGTTTCTGCAGACCGAGATGGCGCAGCATCGGGTACCACACCCTGTCGGAAAAGTTCTTGTTGTCCAATGGCTGGCCCTGCAGGTTGCAGAACACATATTCGGACACCTTGCCGGTGGCTTTGAACTGTTCCTGCAGGGCTTCGAACACTGGCTGGCTGATCTGGATGTCGCGCTGGCTGCCATCAGTCTTGGTGTACTCGTCTTCCCCGAGCACAAAGGTTTCCCGTACGCGGATCACGCGCAGGTCGAAGTCAACGTACTTCCACTTCAGGCCGTGGACTTCGCCGGTGCGCATGCCTGTGAAGAAACGGGTGACGAAGTACTGCTTGTAATCAGCGCGCACTGTCGCCAGGATGCGCTGGACGTCGGTCAGGCTGAAAGGGTCGACATCGGTTTTACGCAAACGCAGCCGTTTGATGTTGGTGGTGGGCGTCGTGAAGTTGAACCGGTCGGCGGCTTCGTCCAGGATCTGGTTGAGCGTGCCAATGATTTCGTTGATGCGCTTGGGTGAGAGGCCCTCTTTCTCGCCGCGGCCCTTGGCTTTGGCCAGGGTTGCGCGAAAGGCGAGGATGTCGGACTTGGTGATCTGGCCGACTGCCTTTCCACCAAAGTAAGGAATGAGGCGGCTGTTCAGAGTGGACAGCAAAGAGCGGATGTGACTGCGCCGCCATTCGATGCTGTGTTCGTCTACCCATTGGTTGGCGAAGGTTTGGAACAGCGGGGTCGCCACTGGGACCTCGACCAAAGGAGCCACGGCAGCAATGGTCGCAGCCTCAACCTTTGGGAACTCAGGTTGCGCGGAAGTATTGGCCTTTGACAGGCGACTTAGTGCCTTACTGTTGGGGAAGTAGTTGGCGTAGACGAAGGTGCCGGCGGCGATCTCGGATTCGATCTTAGCCAGGACTTTTTCCAGTTTCTTTCTATTGACCGGAGTATCGGGAAGCAAGGTGTACTCACGGCACCTTTCACCTTGGTGTCTAAAGTCAAAAAATAACGCCCCGTTGGGCTTATGCACGCGAACACTAGGCATGAAGCACACCTCCGTTCGCCATGGGGATCCCAACCATACCCGCGGGCTTCACCAGGGCGTCCATCATCATGTCAGCCTGGATTCGCTCCCATATATAAAGAATCTTCCGCCCCCCAAACGGGCGGAAGTAGTGAACGCCCTCCAGTAGCACGCTATCTTTGAGCCGCTCCCGGATGGTTCGGGCGTCATATTTGATGCGAGCAGACAGCTCGTCTGTAGTCAAAAGCTCTGAACTCATCTTCAACTCCTTTTTGCTATCGTTTATATTGGTAGACATGTATATATTAAGCAAAAAGGCAGGGCTGTCAATATGTCTACCGAAATTACTTTTAGCTAGCTAGAATTGATTTTTTTCTCATTAGCCATGGAACGCAGTCAACTAAATCTTCGAATCTCCGAGCAACTCGGGAAGTTGATTGATGCAAAGCGGATTGAGCTTTCCACCCAAATAGGGACCATCCCGTCCCGATCAGATATCCTGCGCTTTGCACTGGAGATGTACCTGGGCCAGGACCTGTCTGATAGCGAAGTTGATCGCAGAAAATCAGCAGTCAACAGACAAAAAAGCGATAGGTGAGAGTCCCTTGGGGCCTGTCTTTCGGCATCATGCTAGCGTCGCCCAATCGTTGCCGGGGCCGGGAGGGCACCCGGCAGCGACCTCCAGGTTTCTCGAGCCGAGACAATGCCTGACATCGACCCAAGCGATCTGGAAGCCCTGATGGCGGCGATGCAGCAACAGGCGGTCGCCCCAGAGGTGGGTCCTCTGAGCGACGAGCACCCGGAAGTCGTACGCGCGCTCCGACCACTGAATCCGATCAGAACCGCAGCCACATTCGCAGGGTTGCTCACTCAAAAGGGCCTGCAGAGCAACTGCGTGCGGCTCGAGACGCTGGTCCACCTGTGCATCGCACACTGTCAGGGCACCAAGTCGGCGCCAGCCGCGTTGATCGCCCAGGTGTTCCGGGCACTGGGCAGTGGTCGTTGCGGTCGTGCGGAAGATCCGGCCGAAGACGTGTTCGTCTCGAACGTCGTCTCAGGAGAAGGGAATTTTCGAGTCCTTGAAGGCGTGTGGGAGAGCGCAGGCTTCTTTCTACAGCGCGTGCTCAATGTGACAAGGACGTTGCCCGATCAGGAGCCATTCAGGCGGTTGCGAGCGTCTGTGCATGCGTTGTTGAAATTGTCGGATGCGGTCTGCGAGCGCGCAAGTTTGCGACGTTATGAGCGTGGCAACGCGATTCCAGAAGGCGCCATCCCATCCAAGATCATGGACCGGCTTGCCGCCGGCCGGCGACACATCCGGTTCTCCATGAAAGACCTGCACGACATCGGCGTGGAGAAAGAACTGCTGGCACCCTTCATCTTCGATCCGGCCCGGCGTGACGCCTTGAGAGAACAGACCATCTCACACACCGACCTCGAGCGGCGGCCCCTGGCATGGCACGACAACGAACTCGTAGTTCTGCTGCCCACGGCGGTCTCAGCCGCCATCCGGCGGGCATGTATCGAACGGATCGGTACAGGTCCAAACCAGAAAGTTTTCACCGCCAATCTCGCGAAGGAATACGGGGCCTTGTTTTCCCGCACGTCGCTCCTCGGCGGAGGGCCAGCGCCGGTGTATTTCGGCCCGGGTCCGCACGGTCCGGCGGCGTCCGTCGTCTGGGAGGTGGACCGTGGGCGTCATCTTCAACTGGTGTTTCTAATCGACCCGTTGGACGAGTTCGAGGACGGTGGGCTCGCCGGTGAGTTCCAGGCTTTCGGAGAGCTCGCGGATCCGATCGACGAGATCATCGATCCCGCCTATGCACGCGCTTCGCAAGAGACGGGCTTTAGAGACGGCATCACACTGTTGGTCGTCGGCGGCGTGGGCCGCAACATCTCCTTGTGGCTGAACAACAAGCAACGCGCCAATTGGCGCGTCGAGACCATCAGTGCCCCTGACCTGTTCACGCTGAGTTGGACACCCCGAATGAAGCCGCTTCATCTTTGGCGCATCCTTGCCGCGCAGGACGCACTGCGGCAGCGGGGCATCGAGCTGCACAACATGAACGGGTTGTTGAACCTCGTGGCCTGGTCTCGCCAGCTGGCAGGGCATTTGGTTCCCCATGCCGACATCCCCGCCGAGTGGTCTGGCGAGGCAGCCGGCCTCATGATCGGGCAGAACAGCTTACTCGACCTGCGACACGAGGTCGCCTCATTGTGGGACGTTCATGCGGAGCGCGATGTCGCAGGCAGCTGGATCGCACTGCGGCGTGAAGAGTCGCCCCTGGTCCCGGAAGATGATCGTTCCCCGGTCTACGCACCCGAGGCAATCCGCCTCACGTTGGCGGCGTGCACCACCTCGCGACGGACCTGGTGGTGCGAACTAATCCTGCCCGAGACGATAGAGCCGGAGCTCGCCTTCCAACGACGGGCGATGGTCACCACCTGGATGCGACGCACCGCGCTGGTCATCGAAGCGCACCTGGCTGGCCTTTCGGCCGGGCCTGTCCTCTGGCGGTGCCGTTTTGAGTATGACCGTATCGCCGCCGAACATGATGCGACTCCCATGGACCGAAGCGGTGCGCGCGAGACCATCCATGTGACCACCGATCCCGCGGCAAGGTTGATTGAGTTCGGTGTCACGGCCGGCTTCGATGCCGCGCTATTCAACGCGGAAAATGTCGCAGAGCAAGCGCTCGTTGAGGCGCTTCTGGATGGCGCCTGGAGTCTCGCTGGCGAAGACTTGCCCGCTGCAAAGAGGGAGGCGTTGCTTAAAGAAGTGGTCCCAGACACGCTCGCACGTCAATCACACATCTTCAGCGCGCGCGACTTTCGTGACCACATCGACGCCCTGCAGCATGCGCGTGTCCTGACCATTAGTCAGTATGACGACGCGTACCTGAAAATCGGTCTCGGGTGGCGTGTCCGAGACCTGAAAGAGGGCGGCGAAGTCACCGGGAAGCAAGAATGCATCGCCTACTTGAACCAGCTGGTGGAAAACCTCGAGGACGAGCTGTGCGTCGAACTGCGGGTATTCAACCGGCGCACGCTGGTCGATACGCTCCTGTCAAACTATGAGCGGGCAGCGCAACAGCGTACCTGGTGGCGCCGCACTGCGGCTGCGCAGTTGTCATTGCACACCGACAAGAAAGCCGTGCTTGAAGCCATGGGCCGCAACGAGACAAAGCTCAACGGAGTCTTTCAAGGAACTCGAATTCTGCTGGAAATGGCGGTGTGCGAGTGCCCAGCCGCGGGCGGTTTGTTGCCGGGTGACTTGGACCTGAGCCGCCTGATGGTGCACGCAAACACCTTGTTCGCCATCGGCGGCTGGTCGGACGCCATTCGCTGGGATGTCATGCCGGCCAGGCTAGTGATTCGGCCGCTCGGCGACATCCATGTCCACGCGGACTTCTTCGACCAAGTGCTGAGCCGCTTTGGCCGAGCGACAAGCGATCAGCGGTTCACCGATTCCGCAGCCGGCTACGCGCGAAATCTTGAAGAGCGGGAAGGTGTCCCGACCGCGGAGATACCAGAGCTGGATGACTTTGCCGATGCATGGCAGAAAGAGTTCGGTTTTTCGATCGACCAGTTGCGGCGCTTCCTTGACACCATCGAGGACCGCGCGATCGGCCAGCAAAAGTTCATCATGCCAATGCGCCGCAGTGAGTGCGTTCAAGTGCTCGGAGAGGGGCATCCAACGGAGCGCATCGTTGATCTGCTCGCGCTCACGTCCCGACCCAACTGGCGGGAAGTGCCCGAAGGATTTCGGCCGACGGATCGGCAGCCGTGGCGGTTCCGGCGCCGGCTGAGCGTATTGCGGCGCCCCATGCTGCAAGCAGATGACGATCCGGACCCAACTCTCATGGTGGCTCCCGGGTTGCTGCGGGAAGCCTTTGGCTATACGTTGCAGAACTACTATCGCGGTGACTATCCCGACTGGCAGTTGGGACCGGCGATGCTGGCCTGGTGTGGGCGCAGTCGGCACAAGCGCGGGCTTGAGTTCAATGCGGAAATGGCCACCGCCCTGCGCGCGCTTGGCTGGCAAGTCGAACCCGAGATCAAGCTGACCAAAGTCCTGCGTCGCGCGTTGGACCGTGACTATGGCGACATTGACGCTCTCGCATGGAACCCCGCGCGCAACCGCATCCTGGTCATCGAGTGCAAGGATGTGCAGTACCGGAAGACTCCGGGGGAGGTTGCTGAACAGCTGTCGGACTTCCGCGGCGAGATCTTGCCCAATGGCAAACCGGATCTACTACGCAAGCATTTGGACCGTGTGGCGCTGGTGAAGCAAAATGGACCTGCTGCTTGCGCTTACATGCAAATGCCGCCTGACGCGCGAATCGAGAGCCATCTGGTGTTTAAGAACCCTGTACCGATGCAGTTCGTCACCAGCCGCGCAGGGCAAGTTCGGATATCTCTGTTCGATGACCTCATGAACATTTGATCAGTCGCTTATCGTGCGACCGGCCAATGGTGTGACCGGAATCCAACTGCCATAACCGGAACTCTTCAGCCGATTCAGTGCGCGGATCGCCCCTCCCCTGCAGGCAAGCGCAGCGGGCAGGTCCGCACGGCCGAAGACCTCAACATAGGGCGCAGCAGGCGAAAGCGCCACTCCCGCAGTGAGCAGGAGCGGCGCGCGTGATGCTTTCATCGAGCGGTCAGTTCGACGCCCATAGCACCATCGCTTCAAGCTGCTCGATGACGCCCGGTCCGACGAAAACGCAACGCTGGTTGGCCTCGATCGGCAGGTTGAACACGGTGGCGAACACGTGGCGCTTCAGGTGTGCCAGCCAGCCCTTCCGAAAAGCCTGCTCGGGCTTCAAGCTGCCACCTGGCGATCCGTTGCGCTGCGGGTCACATTCAACCAACGCGACGAAACCGTCGTCGGCCAACTGCTGGTTTTCGGCGCACAGACCGCAGCCCGTCGTCGTGCGGCGCTCATGCTCGCGCGCAGGCGTTTGTCTAGCAGGATGGCGTCAGGATCGAAGGTCACGCCGCACACCAGGCAGACGTGTTGCTCCATCGAAACATGCGATTTATCGTTCATTGCGATCTCCGGTTGCTCGGGCGGATTGCCCGGAACCGTGGCTAGCACGGCGCAGCGCAAGCAGTCAGGGGTCATAGACGGCCGCGGGCCGCCGCCATCGGCGCGCAGCCCTTGACAGCGAGAACGCCATGATACGGTGGAGGGACAGCAAGACCGTCCCTCATACCCAACGAATGGACGGATGGCAAGCGCAGCGCGCAGGCCCTTAAAGGCCGGAGGCGTCAGGGATCAAAGCCGGATAGCCGCGATTCGGCGCGAAGAGCCGGGCGTAGCCCGCGAGCCCGACGGCGGAACGCCGGGACGCACATCCAGTGGCAATGCCTACGGCGGAGCGGCCACGGCTCTTTGCACGCCATCCAGTTTGCGATGGATCAGCGACACCAGCGTCAAGATGTCGAGCGCATCCTGTTCGGACATGGGCCAATTCGCCTTGGGAGCATGAGCCAAGGGATTTCGCACTGCGCCGAAGAGCCCGATGAGGAGGTTCGCAAAACCTCGCTGCTCGCTCTTCTCGGATTCGGTGCTCAGTGGCCCCAAGACCAAAATCGGCTGCTGGCCCGCGAACGCTTTGGTCACCAATTCGGCGCCGTCGCTGGCCAAGCCCGACAGCGTGCGAATCCGCTCGGCGACACCCTTGCTCGCCTCGAAGACCGCATGGAAGTAGTTCTCGTCCATCAATTCGGCGCGGCAATAGTTCAAGACTTCCGCATGCACGACGCGATTCTCCAAAGCTGCCTTGAGACGGCCCGCGCGTGCGCGAGCTGCATTCAGCGTCGTCACCTTGTCGGCGTACCCCACCTTGCCGTCCTCGCGCACATAGAAGCCCGAGAACGCCAGCACGACATTGAGTTCATCGCGCCGCCAGGCAAACGTCCCTGGATCGCGCGCGTAGTTCACGGGGTTCATCGCGCGGTTGATAAACATGATGAGATGGTTGCCAATCTGATGCTTGTTCTGCGCTTCGACGAGCGCGTTGAACAACCGCTTCCACTTCGTCATGCCAGGCGACGGGTCGGCTATTTTGACTTCTTGCAGCAGCCGCGCGATCTGCGTGCCGCTCAGGCCGCGCTCGGTGTCCGCGAGGACACGGCAGGAGGCTTCAAGGTGTTGCGAGCTGAAAGGAGCGATCTGCGCTGCCATTCCTGACCTCTCCCGCGCCTTATTGAAGGGCAACGTCGAACGGCGCGTGCACCGAGCGAAACGTGGTGAACATGCGGTTGCGGGCGTCATCCAGCTCATCGGCTGCACGAGCGCTGATCATGTAGGTTGGGCAGTCTGCCTGACCGCATCCACAAGGCCGAATCTCGCCGTCTCGAAAGCGAGAGACGAAGATGCGGCGCAGTTCATCGACTTGGCGCACCACCTGCGTCAGCACCTTGCGGGTACGCTGGTCTTTAATGTGATGGATCGAAGGGATGCGCCTGATGTCCGTGCCTTCGCGGGTCCGCCACACGCCGGTATTGAGCGCACCGATGGTGTCCTCAATTGCCTGCTGGAACGCTGGCAGTGAACTCTCCCTCTGAAACGGCGTGCGGAATGCAGGCCTATCAAACACGGCCGCCATCAGAATCAAGGCATCGGCATCGGACAGGTCGGGAAAGTCGTCGACGAACTTGCGGATCTCCGCTTCGGCTTCGGGGAACTCGACGCCGCGCACGAAGCGATGCAACAGGTACTCTGCGCGCATCCGCAAGTTCTCCTCGAACTCGACGCTTGACCAAATGGTCACATGCTCCACGCTGAGGGCAGCGGCGGCCTTGCCAATACGTGCCCTGCTCGCGTCGGACACCGCACCGCGACAGACGAACTTGAACGCATCTGGCTTGCCACCGCCCGCAGCGACAGCCTTCTCCATGTCGGTCCGGGCTTTCGCCAGCGTCAGCGTGTCGCGGTTGGCGCACTGAATGATGGTTATGCGTGGGGGCCGCCCATCGAATTCCTCGACACCGGAAATGTCTCGCCCCTGATCTCCCCCGGATTGACCATGCCACACCAGGTCTCGCCACCCGGCGCGGACGTGGTAGGCGAAGACCAGACGCTCAAACTGAGTGCCGCTGTAGTCCTCGAAGTGAATGGGGTGAACCGTACTGGTCATGGGAGTTTCACTTGATTGAGGCGTCTCAACTGCTTCGACCTCCGCCGATTTTCACATCCACTCCAGCATTTCGACGCTCGCCTGATTGTCGGTCCCCACCTCAACGAAGAGGGCGTGGGCATATCCCAGCTGACGCTTGTAGCCAAGGAGCTTTTGGCGATCTATCTGACGGTCGATGCGGCTCGTTGACTTCTTGAACTCAAGCACAAGGAGGTTTTCCTTCGTGCCGCGTCGGTGGGCAATCACGTCCGGAAAGACTGTCTTCGCTTCGTCGTCTTCGCTGTCCGGATACAGGCCCAGATGCCCAAGCTTCTTCGGTTCGACGCTATCACGGTTGAACTCGCAGTCGATTTCCCAGCCTTGCATATGGATCTGCAGGTACATCGCAAAACGAAATGTGATCGATCGTTCGTTGGCGTCGATGCACAGCAAGCGGTTGTCGCGCTCCAACAGGTCGCACAAAGCACGCCGCACGGCCTCGCCAGGAGGATGCAGCCGCAGAAGGGCCTCCTGTTCGTCCGTCAATGGACGGAACGCATTTTCGGGTACGAATCCAATCGCCATTACCAAGCCTTCATCTGGAAAAGTCTGCCCCGTTCACTTTCGTCGTGCAAGAGCACGACGATCTCGTCAGCAGAGAAGACTGGCTCGCCGTCTTCGGCGCGCGCCGGCAGGTCCGAGTCGATCAGCGTGATGACCGGCTGGAGCCCCAGCTCCGCGTATCGCCGAATGACGGCAAGCAAGTTTTCTTTCTTGCGATCATCCAGGGACTCGAACACTCCGTCGTGATACACGAAACGCGGAAACTTGCCGTCAAGGTGGGCACGCAACACCGCCATATCAAAGGCGATGCACAGTAGCTTTCGATAGGTGTGCCCAAGATCGGCGCTGGTCGCATTGCCCGATTCGTCCAGGATTTCCGCCTTGAACTCAAGGTGCCCAAGCTGATTCGGCGATACGCTCAGCAGCGCCTTGCGGTCAATCACCTCTTCGACGATTTCGTTGAAGAACAGCCGGATCGCCGAAAACTGGCTCTCCTGATCCGAGTTTTGCTGTTCAACGTCGGCCTCGATCTGGGTCTGCAAGCGATCGCGCTCTTCGGTCAACGCCCTGATTTCGGTTCTCAGTTCCTGCAAGCGATGCAGGAACCCACGCTGGCGCTCCAGCGACGTGATGTCAGCGCGTAGCGTGACCATCTCGTCGGAGACCTGCCGGTACTTGCCAAAGACATCGGTACCACTGAGGAACGAGAGCATGTCTGAGCGCTTCTTGCCCAGCGCGTTGAGTTCGGCGCCAATGCGCTTCAACTCGGCCTCCACCTCCGCTCGCTCTTCCTGCAGGTAGCCTCGGCGCTCGTCAGTAATCGCCCGGTTGAACGCGATCAACTGCTGGAAATCCTTCTTGATCTGGCCCTTGAACAGGACACCCGCTTCCTCGAACAAGCGCTGCGCCTCGTCGGGATTGAAAAGGATTTGGTCCTCCTCCAGCGAGGCCAGGATTTTCTTCTTGCTCTGATTCAGCGAGTAGCGCTCGGCGTTGAGCACCGCAATTCGTTCGTCGATGTCATCGACCAGCTGCTTGGTCTGGTCCTTGTCCTGCGCGCGAAAGTCGAAGGCGTCGAGCAGCTTCTGCTTTTTCTCCGCCTCCTTTTGCTTCAGCAGCAGAATACCCTCGATCTTGCTGATGTCCTCGATGGACCCGCCCAGCTCGTTCTTGATGGTCTGCGCCGTGGCTTGCTTCTGCGCGAGCTGATCTTCCTTCTCGTAATGCTGGGCGACCAGTTTCGCGTTGAAGCCAAGCATATGCGCGAGAAAGGGCTTCCAGTCCGCGTGCGCCGCCGCAAACTTGCGCAGGTGGAACACGTCGCGGAAGTCGTCCTGCGAGCGCAGCAGGTACCCCAAAACCTTGCGAAACGGCCACGGCTTGAGGGCACGCCAGTCAAGCAGGCCATCCAGCAGATCCCGTGCGCGATCAAAGGGCACGTCCTGATGGTCCCACTCGTCGATCGGCAGTACGGACAGGTCCTGATGCCCGGCCTCATGCTTCTTGAAGCTGATCTTCGTCGCCTCCTCCACGCCGCGCCGGATCGTCACGAACGACGCATCTTCCAGTTCGATCTCAAAGAAGAAGACGAATTCCTGGAACAGGTCGAGGTGCTTGAAGAAGAAGAACTTCGGATCGCGCTTGGTAAGGAAACAGAAGTCGAGCAGCCGCCCCAGCGTGGACTTGCCCAGGTTGTGAGTGTCCTTGCTGCTGTTCTCGGGAAGCCGAATTTCGGCTAACACGACGTTCAGGTCCTGGACAAAGTCCACGGGCTCGAACAAGTCCGGCTTATTTGAGTACAGTTTAGACAGCTTCATTGGGGCCCACGTACTCCACGGCATCAGTCTTGGGGCGATAGTCGATCAGGCCCATCAGGAACAGGAAATTCAGTGCAGGCAGGAACAGAACATCCCCGCCCGTGACGCTCTTCTTCGCATACTTGCGCAGTGCGCCGTAGTCATCGACGCGGCGCACCTTGAGCCGACACAAGAGCAGCAACGAGACGCTGATGATCGTGCGGTCAGGATGAGAATGCTTAGTTGGCCGCAGCATCGCCCACCTCCCCGATATCGCAGTTCCAGTACATGTAGAACAGCACGGCACGTGTAAGGCGCTTGTGGGCGTGCTGGCGCAGGACTGGATCGCGGCTGAACAAAAGGTCGACCAAGTACTCCATCACGTCATCGAACGTCTGGTAGTCCTTGCGCTTGGCGATGATCTTGAGTTGGAACTCGTCTACTACAGATTCATACATGCGCAGCAGTTCGAGGTTTTCCGGCGCAGCGAGGAACGCCCGAATCTGTGCCGTTTCTTTCAGGTACTTGCGGCGCTGCGCCTTAGCGTACTCCACGCTCATGTTGTTGAGCGCATTTTTCTGCTCGTAGGTCACGCGCGCCGTCGGCGGATCGTCGAGCAGCGCCGCGACGCTGTCCTTTTGCCGGGCCAGCGCCTGCACGACCTCGGCAAGGTCGTCCGGACTCACGATCAGCGGCGAATCGACGGGATCGAGGTCGGCTTCTTTCGCGACATCGGAGAAGCGCTTCAGCCAGATCTCTAGTTGCTCCAATCCGCAAAGGTAAATCGACGATGCAGGAATGCCGCACTGCGACGCGATGTAATCGCGTATCTCTGTTTCGGCGTTCCCTGCCAAGCGTCGATTGGCAAACAGCATGTAGTGATCAAGTTGTGTGGCTTCACGCAACTTTTTAATACGCGGGATCTCTTTGCCCAGCACGGTGTTCGCGGTAGATGTGCTGAAGAAGTCTGATTCTGAATAGTTGCGGTTATACCCATTGGTGTGCTTAGCTTGGACGATGGTCGTACCGACCCACGGCGCTGCCTTGCTCGGGTGCAGTTCGGCCGTACCCACGAACTTGGCATCGCGTCCACCATCAGGCCCTTTCGCAAAGCCCTGCACAGAAATCCCAAGCAACCGCTGGCACAAGAGCACGATCAAAGTCTCAAACTGGCCATCGCTGAGGTCTTCGTAGGCGAATGTCATTGCGGACCCATGTCGCTCGATCGACTCGTCACGACGCGAGGACCGTGATGCCGGCCGCACGCGCGCGCCGCGCTGGTCGGACGACGATCTCAACATTTTGGTCGAGCGACACCAGCGCCTGCATAAGACGTTCGAGCGAGATGTTCTGTAGCTTGTAACGTCGGACCTGTGACACCTTCGGCTGCGTCATCCCGGTGACAAGGGCAGCTTCGATCTGGCTGAGACTGCGCTTGTCAACCAACTCGTTTAGCTTGACTGCCAGGATAGCCTTCGCGGACAGCTCTTCCGCATCGTCGCACCCGAGGTCAGATAGTACGTTGTCCGTGCCGTGAGCATTTTCTTTGCGCGTGATGATGGCCCCCTGTTCATGCAACAACGGGAAGCACCGTCTCCCAACCGCTTCTCGCGCAACTGCGCGTCCGGCTATGGTGTGAAAAGGTGTTTGTGTTTCTCAGCCAAGAATTATACCTGTTCGGATATACAGCTGGGCATTACCGAAATTAGACGGAACAATCACCATAGTTAGGCCTTAACTTCGGTGAATCATCCCTTGGAAGCATTAAATGCGGCGAGCGAAGGCGGCCGAAAAGCTGCGGCAAAGTGCCCTATATGCCCGCTTTGAGCTCATGCACAATAAGATACAAACAAGCGAAGCTAGCCATCCGACTGCTTCCTGGAAGGCCCCATCGTGCAAATTCTTAGTTCGAAGACTAACGGTCAGTGGCTGGCCGTTGCCCCGCCGCCTCCACCCGCCGCCGGCGCCGCTCAACCGGCTGCACCCATTCCCGAAGACCCGGCGAAGACGGAAGCCAAGCGCGCATTGTCTGACGTTATGCGCTGCAGCAACCTCGTCGTGCTTGCCGGCTTGGGCACTTCGCTTTGCGTTCAACCGGCCATGGCCAACGGTCCTAAGGCTCCCACCATGTGGGACCTCTGGCAGCAAATTAGCGCGATGCAAGATGCGGCGGCTGCGGCGGCCAATCCGGCTGTGCCGACCTTTCTGCAGCTCCTCACGCTGGTGGGCTATCCGGCGGCCAAGACCGATATCGAGGCGCTGATGTCTCGATGCCGTCTGGCCGAGTCGTTCCTTACTGGTGCCCAGAAGGAGGAAGTGACGAAGTTCGTTGCCCTTGCAGAGGCACACATCATTGCCGCCACCAACTTCGTTGTGTCGAACCACCCTTTGCCGGTTCACGCCGAATTTCTACGGAGGGCCGCACGTCGTCCGCAGCGCAAGTCGCGGATGAAGGTGTTCACCACCAACTATGACCGTTGCTACGAGGAAGCCGGACGGCAGGGCCGCTACGTCGTGGTCGACGGTTTCTCTCACACGGTCCCGCCGACTTTCGATGCGATTCACTTCAGTTATGAGACCGTGCGCCGCCTGGGCGACACGGAATCGTTCGACCCGATTCCGAATTGCTTCCACTTGTACAAGCTCCATGGTTCTGTCGATTGGCAACGACAGGACCTTTCAGGAGAGATTACGAAGTGGACCTCCGGCGGCAAGCCGGTATTGATTTACCCCCGGAACTCGAAGTACGAGCTGGCGTTCGAGCAGCCGTACCTCGAGATGATTGGGGCGTTCCAGACGGCAGTGCGCGAGCCGGACACGGGGCTACTCGTTGTGGGCTTCGGCTTCAACGACAACCATCTGGCGGAACCAATCATGTCCGCGATTCGGTCTAACCTGTCCATGAAGATTGTGGTGGTGAGCCCGGGCCTAGCGCCCTGGAACAATGGGCCTGTCAACGGGCCTGGCGAGTGCGAGAACAACAAGTATCTGGGCCAACTGAAGAGCCTCGCCACCGCCGGAGACGCACGGATCACGCTGCTCAACTGCGGTTTCGAGCAGATGGTACCCTTCGTGCCTGACCTCGCAGCCGAAACGGACCTTGAGCGCCACGTGGCTCGGCTGCGCAATATCGGTGCGGCATGAGCGGGCTCGTCGTCTCACCATTCGATAGGCAGCGGTATGTCGGCTCCGTATGCACAGTTCGGCCAGCGACGGTCGAGGTCAACTTGCCGTTTGCTCCGCGTCCCGGGAGCGGTCACATAGCCGGCTACCCGCTCCAGCGTGGTCAGGTCGGAGAGTTTGTTTTCATTGAGGGTGAAGAGCACGCAGTGCTTGGCCGGATTATCGAGACTAAGCTGCCCGAGCGTGACCGCTTGACGGTCGAACCGACGCAAGAGCGAGGCGAGCGGCCGAATCCCGTCGGCGTTGTCCAACTCCTGACGGCCGTCGATATTGAGACTGGCACTCCGTTGCGGGGCGTACCCATCTCACCGCGCATCGGCCAGCACGTCTTCTCGGCCCATCCGTTGATCGTGAAGCAGGTCGTCGAGGTGGGCTCTACGCCGGAAGCTCAGTGCATTAACCTTGCCAGGTTTCCGCATGCGCGGGACACCTTGGTATCGCTATCGCCAAGTCAACTTTTGGGCCGGCACTGCGCAGTACTTGGAGCTACTGGGGGTGGCAAGAGCTGGACGCTGGCTCTTCTTGTCGAAGAAATTGTTCGGCTTGGCGGCAAGGCGATCCTGTTCGATGCGACTGGCGAATTTCAAACTCAGATCTATCCAGGGATTACGCACGTGCATCTCGGTGGCCGCAAGGTCGACCAGAATGACCCGCGGCGCTTCCTGAGCTTCCCATACTGGGAATTGACGGAGTCCGACCTGTTCGTCTTATTGCGCCCGAGCCCCGGCGTGCAGGCGCCAAAGCTGAAAGAAGCACTGCGAAGCTTGAAGATCGCGCAGTTGGTCCCAGGCATGGCGGCGAACGGCCTAGTTCGCAAGTCGGGGACGCCGCGATACCCGTTCGAAGCGGCTTGTGCGCAGCATGGGTTAGCGCTAAGGCGTCCGGGCACTTACTTCGACATCGGGCAGCTGTCTAACCAGATTTGGGAGGAGTGTGTGTACCCCTCCGGCTTTCAAGCTCAGGTGGCAAACTGGGGTGGGCCAAATCCAAACGAACAGTCCGCTTGCGCGACGCTCATGTCTCGAATCGAGAGCGAACTCGCCTCGCCCAACCTGGAGTGCTTGTTCGCGCCGGCGGGTCTGGAGTCATTACCTGGCGTCGTCGAAGCCTTCTTGGCGGACCCGGCACAGAGAGTGCTGCGCATCAGCCTCGAATTCCTGTCCTTCGAGCACAACGCACGAGAAGTGGTCGCCAATGCGGTTGGGCGTTATCTTCTGGGCTTGGCGCGACAAGGGCGCTTCCTGGCCATGCCGGTCGTGACGCTCCTCGATGAAGCGCACCAGTTTCTCGACAAATCAGTCGGCGACGAGTTCTCCAAGACAGAGTTGGACGCGTTCGGACTGATTGCCAAAGAAGGCCGAAAATATTCGTTGACCTGTGTGCTAGCCACTCAACGGCCGCGGGACATCCCTGAGGATGTGCTTAGTCAGATGGGCATGTTCATTGTCCATAGGCTCATCAACGAACGGGATCGGAACGTTGTGGAGAAGGCCTGTGGCGACCTGGATGCGTCTGCCGCGGCATTCCTGCCGACTCTTGGCCAAGGTGAGGCCATTGTGGTCGGCGTCAGCTCGCCGATGCCGTTGCCTGTCGTCATCAATCGACCCGCGCGGCCACCTTCCTCAAGGTCTGCAGACTACGAAACCCTGTGGAGCTAGGCACATGGAAAAATCCACCTATACCAAGCGCTTCGCCGTGCTGGGACACCAGCGCGTGAGTCGATACGAACTCGAGGACATGCGTGCCTACTCTCGGCTAGCGACGGCGCTCATGACTACGGAGTCGGAGAAGCACACCGCGCGCGTGGATAACGTCGTCGACGGAATGTCTGAGGCTGAACGCGAGGCCTACTTCGACACCAACTACGACACGCATGAACTCATGCTGCGCCGCTTTCCGAATCAGCAGCAGCAGAGCCTGGTGGTGTTGACGTACACGGTGGTCGAAACGCGGCTCATTGCCATCGCGCGATCCCTGCTAAAGGATGCGCAGCCCGGACTTGTGCTGAAGGACTTGGCGGGAGACTCCCCGTTCAAGAAGGCCCGCATGGTCATCACGAAGGTCGCTGGCCTGGACATTGAACAGCGGCTGTGGGATAGGGTAGAGGCGTATCGACTCGTCCGAAACGCCATCGTGCACAACGCGGGCGAGCTACCCTCCCCGCCGCCGCTTGTTCAACGCTTGCTGGACCAATGTCCGGGCGAGATTCAGCAAAACGACGACGGTGGCTTGGTGGTGAAGCCGGCTCTGATCGTAAGTTTCGTTTTAGCCTGCGAAGAACTGTTGGATGCAGTTTTCGCGAAGTGGCTCGCCCTGGAAGAGAGCAGAATAGGCCTTAGAGTTTGACCGAGGTCGATGTACTGCTCATCGTCAAAAACCGCCACATCCGCTTCATTGCGTGCAAGGTCTTCTGCCGGGCAATCTGCTCGGCGACGAAGAAGTCGAAAAATGGCAGTACAGGCGCATTCCAATGGTGCTCGCTCAGACCCGCAAGGACAACGTCCTGTCGAAGCCTGAACAACGGTTCGAGCTATGGGTGACCAGCGAACTGACTGTGGAGGCCAAAGGCAACTGCGACTTATGGTCGCAAAGATATCCTCAGCAAGAAGTCGGGCTACGCATAGGCTATGAGTGGGCTACGGATGGGCCACAACGCAAAACGCCCACATGAAGTGGGCGTTTGCTGCTGGCTTGGTTAGCCAGGGTGTTGGTTGCGCGGGCAAGATTTGAACTTACGACCTTTGGGTTATGAGCCCAACGAGCTACCAGGCTGCTCCACCGCGCGGTATATCTGTATTGTAGCTTACTCTGCCTTGGCCGCGTCAGCGGTAGT
>Ga0209676_1000946_pt1 | contig 35654 bp, 32 predicted proteins | sample AraplaCvi_mLB_r2_FD_184282 | JGI IMG/M metagenome (GOLD analysis project Ga0209676, IMG submission 184282) | Arabidopsis root microbial communities from North Carolina, USA - plate scrape MF_Cvi_mLB_r2 (SPAdes) (version 2) | ecosystem: Host-associated > Plants > Roots > Endosphere | place: USA... | reverse complement strand
GGAGTGGGCGTTGTGGGTCGCGAACTGGCTGTAGATGTGCGGCGCGGCCTCGATCATCAGGCGGGCGCAGACCAGGTAGTTCAGGTCGGTCGCGGCCTTGGTGGTGAAGACCGGATAGTCGGTGCGGCCGAACTGCTGGGCGCGCTTGATCTCGGTGTCCCAGTAGGCGCCCTTGACCAGACGGACCATCAGGCGGCGGCCCGACGACTTCGCCAGCTCGGCCACGCGGCGGATCACCTCGGGGCAGCGCTTCTGATAGGCCTGCACCGCCAGGCCCAGACCGGTCCAGCCGCCCAGTTCGGGCTCGCGGGCCAGACGGTCCAGCAGCTTCAGCGACAGGGCGAGGCGGTCGGCCTCCTCCGCGTCCATGGTGAAGTTGATGTCGTACTTGGCCGCGATCAGGGCCAGGCGCTTGATGCGCGGATAGAGCTCGGACCAGACGCGGGCCTCATGCGTCGCCTCGTAGCGGGGCGACAGGGCCGACAGCTTGACCGAGACGCCGTGGCCGACCTCGGGTCCCTGGCCCTTGGAGGTCTTGCCCACCGCCTCGATGGCGTCGGCGTAGATCTTCTCGTAGCGCTCGGCGTCGTGGGCGGTGCGGGCGCCCTCGCCCAGCATGTCGAAGGAGCAGAGCCAGCCTTCCTTGTTGGACCGCTTCAGCGCCGCCTCGATGGTGCGGCCGACCACGAACTGCTCGCCCATGATGCGGACGGCGGCGGCGACGGCCTCGCGGATCACCGGCTCGCCCAAGCGGCCGACGATGCGCTTGAGGAAGCCGGGCAGGTCGGTGCGGGCCTCCTCGTCCACGTCGACCAGCTTGCCGGTCAGCATCAGGCCCCAGGTGGAGGCGTTGACGAACAGGCTGTCGGACTGGCCCAGGTGGCTGGCCCAGTCGGCGGAGCCGATCTTCTCGGCGATCAGGCGGTCGCGGGTCTCTTCATCAGGGGTGCGCAGCAGGGCCTCGGCCAGGCACATCAGGGCCAGGCCCTCGCGGGTGCCGAGCGAGAACTCCTGCAGGAAGCTTTCGACCACGCCCTGCTTCTTCACGCTGGCGCGGGCGCGCTCCACCAGGTCGGTGGCGGAGGCCAGGACGGCGGCGCGCTCGCCCGCGTCCAAGGGGATCCGGTCCAGCAGGCCGCGGACGGTCGCGGTCTCGTCGGCGAATTTGCCGTGATCCAGGGTGTCCCAGACGGCGACGCTGGAGGGGGAGAAGGCGGTCGTCATGGGCGGGATGTCCTGAGCTTGAAGCGCATATATGGCGGACACTGCCGAATGTGCATCGTATGATACTCTCACAGGCCGAAGATCGTTCGGCGCAGGAGCCGTTCTGGCGATGGATAATCTCGACGCGGTGGACCGCCGGCTGCTCAAGGCGCTGCAGGAGGACGGCCGTCTGTCCAACGCGGAACTGGCCCGGCGGTGCAATCTGTCGGCCGCGGCCTGCTTCGAGCGGGTCCGGCGGCTCCGCGAAAAGAAAGTGATCACCGGCTACGCCGCCCTGATCGATCCGGCCAAGGTCGGGCGCGGGCTGATGATCTTCGTCGAGGTGCTGCTGGACCGGACCACGGGCGACATGTTCGAGGCTTTCGCCGAGGCCGTGCGTCGCCAGCCCGAGGTGCTGGAGTGCCATATGGTCGCCGGCGGCTTCGACTATCTGATCAAGGCCCGGGTCGGCGACATGGACGCCTACCGCGCCTTCCTGGGCGACGTGCTGGTGCGGATGCCCGGCGTGCGCGAGACCCGAACCTACGCCGTTCTCGAAGAGGTGAAGGCGACGACGGCGCTGCCGCTTTAACCGCGTCTCGCCAACGTCGTCGCAAACCGCTAGACCATTCACCCGATCAACGGCGGAGCCTTTCGGCCCATATGCGCATCGTTCTGGCCACCGACGCCTGGGAGCCCCAGGTCAACGGCGTCGTCCGCACCCTGTCCCGGATCACGGCGGAATGCCGGGCCATGGGCCATGAGGTCGAGGTCGTCGAGCCCAGCCAGTTCAAGACCATCCCCTGCCCCACCTATCCGGAGATCCGGCTGGCGCTGGGGGCCGAGGAAGAGATCCGCGAACGGCTGCGCGCCTTCGAGCCCGAGGCGGTTCACATCGCCACCGAGGGCCCCATCGGCATCGCCACGCGCCGCATCTGCGTGGAATGGAAGCTGCCCTTCACGACCAGCTACCACACCAAATTCCCAGAGTATGTCTCGGCCCGGTTCCCGATTCCGGTGCAGGTCGGCTACGCCTACATGAAGTGGTTCCACAAGCCGTCGGGACGGCTGATGGTCGCCACCCCGACCCTGCGCGACGAGCTGACGGCGCACGGCTTCCGCAACGTCTCGCCGTGGACGCGGGGCGTGGACACCGAGCAGTTCAACCCCGACCTGCCGCGCATCTATGACGAGCTGGGCGGCAAGGACTGGCCGCGGCCCTTCTTCCTGAATGTCGGCCGGGTGGCGGTCGAGAAGAACATCGAATCCTTCCTGGAACAGGACCTGCCCGGCACCAAGATCGTGGTCGGCGACGGGCCGGCCCGCGCCGAGCTGCAGGAGAAGTATCCGGAGGCCAAATTCCTGGGCGCCCGGTTCGGCGAGGAGCTGGCGCGGTGCTTCCGCGACGCGGACGTCTTCGTCTTCCCGAGCTGGACCGACACGTTCGGCCTGGTGATCCTGGAGGCCATGGCCACGGGCACGCCGGTGGCCGCCTATCCGGCGCACGGCCCGATCGACATCATCCCGGGCTCCGACGCCGGGGCGATCGACAAGGACCTGCGGACCGCCTGCCTGGAGGCGCTGAAGTGCGACCGGGCCACGGTGCGCGCCTATGCCGAAAAGTTCAGCTGGCGGGCCTCGGCCGAGCAGTTCATCGAGAACCTGCAGCCCTATCCCGAACCGGATCGCGGGCGCTTCTGGCGGCGGCTGCGCCGGATCGCGCGGCTGCGGCGCAAGGCGGCGGCGTAAAGCGCCGGACCCTTCCGCCGGCGCCGCCTCGCGGTCAGGGGGAGTTCGAGACGACGCCGACGGGGCCGGCGCATTGGCGAAACCGGCACATACAACCTGTAACACATCGCAGGGTAACGACACACCCTATGGTTACGCGAGCGGACGATCCGCGACGGGCGAAGACCAGAGACAGAAAAGGCCCCGGATCGCTCCGGGGCCTTTCTCGTATCGGCGGGGCCGATCCTACTTCGTCGGCGCGGTCATGACCGTCAGCGCCTGGGCGATGGCGCGCTGGGCGACCAGCTGGTCCTCGGGCAGCGGCACCAGGCCGCGGTCCTGCAGGTAGCCGCCACGACCGGCGGCGGCCTCGGACATGAACTCCATCACGAACTGCTCGAGGCCCGGGGTCACGCCCACGTGCTGCTTCTTGACGTAGATGTAGAGGCTGCGGGCCAGCGGGTAGGAGCCGTCGGCGATGGTGTCGGCCGAGGGGGCGACGCCGTCGATGGTCTCGGCCTTCACCGTGTCCATGTTCTGCTCGAGGAACGAGAAGCCGAACACGCCCAGCGAACCCGGGGTGCGGGTCAGGGTCTGGACGATGGCGTTGTCGTTCTCGCCCGAGTCGATCCACAGCTGGTCCTCGCGGACGGTGTGGGCCAGCGTCTCGAAGCGGTCCTTGTCAGCCGCGGCCAGGGCGGCCAGCGACGGGATCTCCTTGGCGCCCGGGGCCATGCCCAGCTCCAGGAAGGCGTCGCGGGTGCCCGAGGTGGGCGGCGGGCCGTAGACCTGGATGCGCTGGGCCGGCAGGGCCGGGTTCACCTGCTGCCAGGTGGTGGCCGGGTTGGCGACGAGCGCGCCGCCGGCGCCCGGAACTTCCTTGGCCAGACCGAGGTAGAGGTCTTCCAGGCGGAAGTTGAAGCTGTTGCCGCTGCGGGCGGTGGCGATGACGATGCCGTCGAAGCCGATCTTGATCTCGACGATGTCGGTGACGCCGTTCTTCTGGCACAGCTCGAACTCCGACTTCTTCATCGGACGCGAGGCGTTGGCGATGTCCGGGGTCGAGGGGCCGACGCCCTGGCAGAAGGCCTGGATGCCGCCGCCCGTGCCCAGCGATTCGACGCGCGGCGCGGCGCCGCCCGAGGTGCGCTGGAAGTTTTCGGCCACGCGGGTGGAGAAGGGGAAGACGGTCGAGGAGCCGGCGGCCCAGATGCCCGCGCGCGGCGCTTGCGAACCGGGAGCGCCGGCGTTGTCGCCACAGGCGCCGAGGGCGAGAAGGGCGACCGCCGAGGCGGCGGCGAGCAGGGTGCGGGTCATCGTCAGTCTCCGGACAACGGGTGAGGTGCGCCGCTTAGACCAGAGGTTTGTGACGGTTGGGCGAAAGGGGAGGGATTAGGGGCTAGGGGCTAGGGGCTAGGGGCTAGGGGCTAGGGGCTAGGGGCAGAAACAATCCGACTCAGCGCCGTGGACCTAACCCCTAGTCCCTAGCCCCTAATCCCTAGATATGGATCGCGTGCCCCAGCGCGCGCAGGGACGCCTCATGGAAGGCCTCGCCGAGGGTCGGGTGGACGTGGATGACGCCGGCGACGTCTTCCAGCACGGCACCCATCTCCAGCATCTGGGCGAAGCTGTTGGACATCTCGGACACATGCTGGCCGACGGCCTGGACGCCCAGCAGGCGGTGGTCGGTCTTGGACGCGATGACGCGGACGAAGCCGCCGTCCTCGCCCGCCTCGATGGCCAGGGCGCGGCCGATGGCCATCAGGGGGAAGACCGCCTGGATGACGTCGTCGCGGCCCGCCACGTCCTGCGGACCGAGGCCCGCCGAGACGATCTCCGGCTCGGTGAAGCAGACGGCGGCGATGGTGACCGGGTCGAACTTGCGGTCGTGGCCGGCGATGATCTCGGCGACCACCTCGCCCTGGGCCGAGCCCTTGTGGGCCAGCATGGGTTCGCCGGTCAGGTCGCCGACGGCCCAGACGTTGCGCATGCTGGTGGCGCAGCGGTCATCGATCTTCACGAACGGACCGGCCATGGCCACGCCCATGTTCTCCAGGCCCCAGCCCTGGGTGCGCGGCTTGCGGCCGACGGTGACGAGGACCTTGTCGGCCTTGATCTTGAGAGCCTTGCCGTCGGCGGCGGTGACGTTGAGCGATCCGCTCTCGAACGACCCGGCCTTGGCGCCGAGATGCAGTTCGACGCCGTGCTTCTCCAGCCATTTGGCGACCGGGTCGGTCAGGGCCTTGTCGTAGAGCGGCAGCAGGCGGTCGGCCATCTCGACGATGACGACTTCGGCGCCCAGCTTGCGGAAGGCGATGCCCAGTTCCAGGCCGATATAGCCGCCGCCGACGACGACCAGCCTGTTCGGCACCGCGTCCAGCGACAGGGCCTCGGTCGAGGAGATGACGTCGCCGCCGAACTTCAGGAAGGGCAGTTCGACCGGCTCGGAGCCCGTGGCCAGGATGACGTGTTCGGCGGTGATCGTGATGTCGCCGTCGGCGGTCTTGACCGTGCAGGTCTTGGCGTCGGCGAAGGTGGCCCAGCCGTTGATGACCTTGACCTTGGCCTTCTTGAGCAGGGCCGCAACGCCGTTGTTCAGCTTGCGGACGATGCCGTCCTTCCACGCGACGGTCTGCTTCAGGTCGATGGCCGGCTTGGCGGCGGTGATGCCCAGGGTTCCGCCGTCGGCGGCCTTGGACACCGTCTCGAACTTGCCCGCGGCGTGGATAATGGCCTTGGACGGGATGCAGCCGACGTTCAGGCAGGTGCCGCCCAGGCCGTCGCCGCCGTCCACCAGGACGGTGTCCAGGCCCAGCTGGCCGCAACGGATGCCGGCGACATAGCCGCCGGTGCCGGCGCCGATAATCAGGACTTTGGTCTTCAGGGTCTGGGTCATTCGCTATTCGCTCTTTGCAGGGCCCACTCCACCCGCTGGCGCAGGCTGGGATGCTCGATGTCCGATACGTCGTAGTATCCGAGGACGGGGCTGGTTCGGTCAGGCGCGCCGGAAATGTCGGCAGACCGCATCAGGATCACCTGGGTCGAGCCGACCTGGGGCAACGGGAGGCAGAAGAAAACGCCGACCAACAGCCTCTCGGGCATCGCCCCGGCGCCCGAAACCCGTTCGACCGGCTCAAAGGAGACGACGTTGGTATCCGGGTCGTCCGAGGTTCCCTGGCCGTTCACCTTGGCGATGAAGACCAAGTCCGCGTCGCGCAGATCCCGAGCCTGTTCAGCCCTCAGTTCGCGCGGGCTCATCTTGCCAACCGAACACGCCAACGCAGGCGACGTGGCGCAGACGGCCACGACGGTGGCGGCGATCAGAACCTTGAACGTCATCGACAGCCTCCCTTCCTTGGGTTCGCCTCGGCGGCGGCCGGGATCAGCGAGCCGAAGCTCACATCCACAGCGTCGCGGGATGTTCCAGAAGCCCCTTGATCCGCTGGACGAAGACGGCCGCGTCGTGGCCGTCGACGATGCGGTGATCGAAGGACGAGGACAGGTTCATCATCTTGCGCACGACCATCTGGCCGTTCTTCACCACGACGCGTTCCTCGATCTTGTTCGGACCGACGATGGCGACTTCCGGGTGGTTGATGATCGGGGTGTGGACCAGGCCGCCCAAGGTGCCCAGCGAAGTGATGGTGATGGTCGAGCCCGAGAGTTCCTCGCGCTTGGCCGAGCCATCCTTGGCGGCGCCTGAGACGCGGGCGATTTCGAGAGCGGTGTCGTAGGGGTCGCGGGCCTCGGCGTGGCGGACGACCGGCACCATCAGGCCGTTCGGGGTCTGGGCGGCGATGCCCAGGTGCACGGCGGCGTGCTGGGTCAGGACCCCGGCCTCGTCATCGTAGGTCGCATTGATCTGCGGCTGGTCGCGCAGGGCCACGACGATGGCGCGGGCGATGAAGGGCAGGACGTTCAGCTTGGGCTGGTCCTTGGACTTGGTCGCGTTCAGGTGGGCGCGAAGCTCCTCCAGGGCCGTGACGTCGATCTCTTCCACATAGGTGATGTGGGGGATGCGGCGGACGCTCTCGGCCATCTTCTCCGCGATCTTGCGGCGCAGGCCGATGATGCGGACCTCGGTCGTCCCCTCGGCCTTGGCGTAGGTCGAGCCGGTCGATCCGGAGGCGGACGATGCGGAACCGCCCGAGGCCACGAAGGCGTCCAGGTCGGCGTGCTCGATGCGCCCGGCGGGGCCGGAGCCGGGCACGAACTGGAGCTCGATCCCCAGGTCGCGGGCGCGGTTGCGGACAGCCGGCGAGGCCAGCGGACGCTGGTTGCGGTCGGAGAGGGTGCGCGGCTTGCTGTCGGAGGTGACCGGAGCCGGGGCGGCCTTGGGCGCAGGCGCCGGCTTGGCGGCGGGCGCCGGCGCGGCCTCGGCTTGTTGCGGCGCAGGGGCCGCGGCCGCGGCCACATTGCCCTTGCCCTCGACCTGGAAGCTGACCAGCGGGCCGCCGACGGGGACCTGCTGACCGGCCTCGCCGTGGATGGCCACGACGACGCCGGTGACCGGCGAGGTGATCTCGACGGTGGCCTTGTCGGTCATGATGTCGGCGAGGATCTGGTCCTCGGACACGCTGTCGCCGACCTTGACGTGCCAGCCGACCAGCTCCGCCTCGGCGGTGCCTTCGCCCACGTCCGGCAGCTTGAAGACGTAGTTGGCGCCGGTGGCCGGTTGCACGTCGGGAGCGGCGGCGACGGGCGCCGGATCGGCCTTGGCGGCCGGGGCCGGCGCGGCTTCGGCCTTCGGCGCCGGGGCGGGTTCGGCGTCGGACGCATTGCCGGCGCCCTCGACCTCGAACTCGACCAGGGGGCCGCGCACGGGGACCATTTCGCCGGGCTGGCCGTGGAGGGCCAGGACCTTGCCGCTGACCGGGGCGGTGATCTCCACCGTCGCCTTGTCGGTCATGATGTCGGCGACGATCTGGTCCTCGGCGACCATGTCGCCGATCTTGACGTGCCAGCCGACCAGTTCGGCCTCGGCGGTGCCTTCGCCCACGTCGGGCAGTTTGAAGACGAAACGACCCATGTCAGCGACCTCCGCTCATGGTGGCTTTCAGGGCGTCGGCCACGCGTTGCGGGCCGGGGAAGTATTCCCATTCGAAGGCGTGCGGATAGGGGGTGTCCCAGCCGGTCACGCGCGCGATGGGGGCCTCCAGGTGGTAGAAGCAGCGCTCCTGGACCAGGGCCGACAGCTCGGCGCCGTAGCCCGAGGTCTTGGGGGCCTCGTGCACGATGACGCAGCGGCCGGTCTTCTTCACCGAAGCCTCGATGGCCTCGATGTCCAGCGGCACGAGGGTGCGCAGGTCGATGACCTCGGCGTCCACGCCCGCGTGCTCGGCGCCCGCCAGCGACACCCAGACCATGGTGCCCCAGGCCAGGATGGTGACGTCGGCGCCTTCCTTCATGATGCGCGCCTTGCCGATCGGCTCGACGTATTTGCCGGTCGGGACCTGGGCCAGGTCCTGGGCCTTCCACGGCGAAACCGGCTTCTCGTGCCAGCCGTCGAAGGGACCGTTGTAGAGGCGCTTGGGCTCGAAGAAGATGGTGGGGTCGTCGTCCTCGATGCAGGCCGTCAGCAGGCCCTTGGCGTCATAGGGGTTGGACGGCACCACGACCTTCAGGCCGGCGATGTGGGTGAACAGGCTTTCCGGCGACTGGCTGTGCGTCTGGCCGCCGAAGATGCCGCCGCCGTAGGGGCTGCGGACGGTGATCGGCGAGGTGAACTGGCCGCCGGAGCGATAGCGCAGCTTGGCCGCTTCCGAGACGATCTGGTCGTAGGCCGGGTAGATGTAGTCGGCGAACTGGATCTCCACGACCGGACGCAGGCCGTAGGCGCCCATGCCGATGGCGGCGGCGACGATGCCGCATTCGCTGATCGGGGCGTCGAAGCTGCGGGTCAGGCCGTGCTTCTGCTGCAGCTGGTCGGTAACGCGGAAGACGCCGCCGAAATAGCCGGCGTCCTCGCCGAACGACAGGACGTTCGGGTCTTCCGACATCTTGGTGTCGATGGCCGAGTTGAGGGCCTGGATCATGTTCATCGGCACGACGTCGCCTTTGGGCGCGGTCGAGGCCGGGGCGTTGGAGGCGGTGACCATGTCGGGTTCGACGCCGTCGTTGCGGTCGGCTTCGGTGAAGGTGGTTTGCTCGCTCATGATCAGACTCCCACCTCGCGGCGCTGCTCGATCAGGCGCCAGTCCTCGGTCGCATAGACCTCCTCGAACATGGTCTTCACGCTGGGGCGCGACTGGCCGAGCGTGCCGATGGCCTCGGACTCCTTGCCGGCGGCGCGGACCTGTTCGACCGCGTCCTTCTCGGCCTCGGCCTGCTGGTCGTCGGACCATTCGCCGAGCGCGATCAGGTGCTGCTTCAGGCGCTCGACCGGATCGCCCAGCGGCCATTTCTCGTGCTCGTCGCCCGGGCGATAGCGGCTGGGGTCGTCCGAGGTGGAGTGCGGCGCGCCGCGGTAGGTGAACAGCTCGATGACCGTCGCGCCCTGGTTCGTCCGTGCACGTTCCTCGGCCCACTTGGTCGCGGCCCAGACGGCGAGAAAGTCGTTGCCGTCGACGCGCAAGGCCGGGAGGCCGTAGCCGATGGCCTTGGAGGCGAAGGTCGTCTCCAGCCCGCCGGCGATGCCCATGAAGGACGAGATGGCCCACTGGTTGTTGACGACGTTCAGGATCACCGGGGCGCGGTAGACGGCGGCGAAGGTCAGGGCGTTGTGGAAGTCGCCTTCGGCCGTGGCGCCGTCGCCGATCCAGCTGATGGCGATCTTGTCGTCGCCCTTGTAGGCGCTGGCCATGGCCCAGCCGACGGCCTGCGGCACCTGGGTGCCCAGATTGCCCGAGATCGTGAAGAAGCCGTACTCCTTGGACGAGTACATGATCGGCAGCTGGCGGCCCTTGATGGGGTCGGCGGCGTTCGAATAGATCTGGTTCATCATCTCGACCAGCGGATAGCCGCGCGAGATCAGAAGGCCCTGCTGGCGGTAGGTCGGGAAGCCCATGTCCTCGCGGCCCAGGATCATGCCCTGAGCGACCGCGATGGCCTCTTCACCCGTGCACTTCATGTAGAAGCTGGTCTTGCCCTGCCGGTGGGCGCGGTGCATCCGGTCGTCGAAGGCGCGGGTCAGGATCATGGCCTTCAGACCCTTGCGCAGGGTCTCCGGGTCCAGCTTCGGATCCCACGGACCGACGGCCTTGCCGTCGTCGTCCAGGACACGGACCAGCTTGAAGGCGTGGTCGCGCATCTCGTACGGGGTGGTCGCCACGTCCGGGCGATCGACCGCGCCGGCGGGGTCGAAGCGCAGATGGCTGAAGTCAGGGGCGTCGCCCGGACGGCCTGAAGGCTCGGGCACGCGCAGGGACAATTGGGGGGTATTGGGCTTCTTCATTCCGTCCTGCTGTCCGGTTGATCCGACCGCGTTTTCCTCAAGCCTCGATCTAGCACGAGGCCCGTGCCAAGGCTCGCTCGATTTCGACCTTGCACTATGCCGATCAGGGGTATTTTATTGCGTCATAATAACAAGTGGAGAAACGCCTTGGCCGAAGAGCTGGATCCCGTCGACGCCCGGATTCTTGACATCCTGCAACAGGACGCCGGCCTGTCGGTCGCCGAGGTCGCCGACCGGGTCGGTTTGTCGGCCTCGCCGTGCTGGCGCCGGATCAAGAGGCTGGAGGATACGGGCTTCATCCGCAAGCGGGTGACCCTGCTGGACGCCGAGAAGCTGGGCCTGGACTTCGAGGTCTACGCCATCGTCAAGCTGAGCCTGCCCTCGCGCGAGAACCTGGACCTGTTCGAGGCCGCCGTGACCCACTGGCCGGAGGTGGTGCAGTGCGCCACGATCACCGGCCGCGAGGACTATGTGCTGCGGATCATCACCTCCGACATGCACGCCTTCGACAAATTCCTGCGCGAGAAGCTTCTCAGCCTGGCCATCGTGTCGGACTGCGAGAGCCACATCGTCACGCGCGGCGTGAAGAATGTGACCACCCTGCCTCTTGGCATCGTGACCCCGCACGTCGGATAGTGCCGTTCGGCTCGACAGGGCCGGACGGGGAAGACTGACATGATCGAGATGGTGATCGACGCGCGGCGCAAGGACCTGGGCGGGTTCGAGGTCGGACGCGTGCTGCCGTTCCATTCGCGCCGCATGGTCGGCCCGTTCATCTTCCTGGACCAGATGGGGCCGGCCGAGTTCGCGCCGGGGGCCGAGGCGATCAATGTGCGGCCGCACCCGCACATCGGCCTGTCGACCCTGACCTATCTGTTCGAGGGCGAGATCATGCACCGGGACAACACCGGCGTGACGCAGGCGATCCGGCCCGGCGAGGTCAACTGGATGACCGCAGGCAGCGGCATCGTCCACTCCGAACGCACCGATCCGCTGAAGAAGAGCCAGGGCGGTCCCATGCACGGGATGCAGGCCTGGATCGCCCTGCCGACCGAGCATGAGGAGACGGCTCCGGCCTTCCACCACCTGGGGGAGGACGGCCAGCCCGCCTATGAGAACGGCGGCCTCTTCGCGCGGCTGGTGGCCGGCGAGGCCTACGGCGCCAAGGCCGCCGCGCCGATCTCATCGCCGCTGTTCTACGTCCACTGGGAGCTGGCCGAGGGGGTGCGCACCGCGCCGCCGCCGGGCACGGGAGCCGGCGGCTATTCCGAGCGCGCCCTGTATGTCGCCAAGGGCGAGATCGAGGTCGGCGACCGGGTCTTCCACGAAGGCCAGATGATCGTGCTGGAGCCCACGGCCGAGCCCACGGTCAAGGCGATCCGCCCTTCGACCGTCATGGTGCTGGGCGGCGAGCCGGTCGGGCCGCGTGTGATCTGGTGGAATTTCGTCTCGTCCACCCAGGCCCGGATCGACCAGGCCAAGGAAGACTGGAAGGCCGGACGGATGGCCCTGCCCGCCGAGGACGACCTGGAGTTCATCCCCCTGCCCGACACGCCGTCGACGCCGGAGCCGGCGCCGACGAAGCCGGAACCGACCCACCCCGTCTGATCCGCCATCCGGGGCGCGGCGTTTATCGCACCGCCACCCAGTCGACGATGGTCTTCAGGGCCTGGGGGTCGAGGGTGGTGGCGATGCCGGCGTACTCCGCCGGCAGCCCGGTCACGGCCGGCTGCATCAGATGGTTCAGGTTCGGCAGGACCACGATCTCGGCCGAGGGCAGGATCGCGCGCAGGGCCGTCGCGTTCTGTTCGGCCGGGACCTGGGCATCCTTGCCGCCGTAGAGGGCCAGCACGGGGATATGCAGCGCCGCCAGCGACGGCCGGGGGTCGTGGGCGACGAACCAGCGGGTCCACGGGGCGCTGACCTGGGCGGCGGCGGCCTGGCGCTGGGCCTCGGGCAGGCCGGCTTCGGCGAAGATGGGATCGACCGCCGCCGCGACATCCCGCGCCGACCCGGCGTTGGCCGCGACGGCCGCCATGATCCGGGCCTGCAGGGCGACATTGGCCTCGACCGTCGCGGGCGGCAGGCCCGAAGCCTGCTGGATGGCGCGCGACTGTTCGACCAGCAGGTCGCCGCCGGACACCGCCGGCCCGGCGATCATGACGAGGAAGGCCACGTCCGGATCGGCCCCGGCGACCAGCGGCGCGATGGTCCCGCCCTCGCTGTGGCCGATCAGACCGATGCGGTCGTGCGCGATGTCGGCGCGCGCCTCCAGGAAGGCCACCGAGGCCTCGGCGTCGACGGCGAAGTCGGCGCTGGTGGCCTCCGCGACCGGACCGGTCGAGCCGCCCACACCCCGGTCGTCGACGCGCAGCACGGCGACGCCGCGCCGGGTCAGGGCGTCGGCGAGGACCAGGAAGGGCTTGTGGCCGAAGACGGTCTCATCACGGTCCTGCTGGCCCGAGCCGGTGATCAGCAGGACCGCGGGAAAAGGGCCGGCGCCCTCCGGCAGGGTCAGGGTCCCGGCCAGCTGCACGCCCGGGGTCGGGGTCGCGATGACCACGTCCTGACTGCGATAGGGGAAGGGCGGGACCGGCGTCTGCGGCCGTGACGGCGCGGCGGCGGGCGTGATCACCGGCGGCGGCGGCGGCGCGGACGGCGCCAGCTCCATCACCCGGGTCAGGACCAGCGGCAGGCTGGCCCCGCCCTGGCTCAGCACGCCGTTCACGGTCCGGCCGGCGTCGGTCAGCGTGCCTTCGAAACTTCCACCCGCGGCGGGCACGGCGAAGCGGACCACCCCGCCCTGCACCGACAGGCCGCTGACCGGCAGGCCGTTGACGCCCTGGTCCGGGCTGTCGATCGTCGCCCCGCCGACGGCGTCGACGTTGAGCACCACGCGCAGGCTTTGGCCGCCGACGTTCACGCGGCCTTCCCAGCGGCCCGCCAGCTCTCCGGCGGGGGTCTGGGCCCCGGCGATGGACACGGCGGCGGCGAGGGTCAGCGCGAGAATGGTCATGGGGTCCTCCGTGAGCCGAACCTAGGCGGCGGGCCGCCGGTCGCCAAGGCGCGACGCTTGGAATGGCGATGATCGCAATCCGTAACCGCCCCGGGTCTTGAAAGCCGACGGCGGGACCCGATCTGTCGGCCATGACCGCTTTCTCCGTGCTCGACCTGTCGCCCATCGTGGAGGGCGGAGACGCCCGCCGCGCCCTGCTGGAAACCGCCGAACTGGCCCGAACCGCCGAAAGGACGGGGTTCAAGCGCTTCTGGCTGGCGGAGCACCACAACATGCCCGGCATCGCCAGCGCGGCCACGGCGGTGGCGCTGGGCTTCGTGGCGAGCCAGACCCAAACCATCCGCGTCGGCTCGGGCGGGATCATGCTGCCCAACCATGCGCCGCTGGTGGTCGCCGAACAGTTCGGGACCCTGGCCGCCCTCTATCCGGACCGGATCGACCTGGGGCTGGGCCGCGCGCCCGGCACCGACGGCGAGACCGCCCGGGCGCTGCGCCGCTATTTCGAGGCCGCCGACCAGTTCCCGCGCGACGTGATGGAGCTGCAAAACTTCCTGGGCGATCCGGTCGAGGGTCAGCGGGTCACCGCCTGGCCGGGGGCGGGATCCAAGGTGCCGGTCTGGCTGCTGGGCTCCAGCCTGTTCAGCGCCGAACTGGCCGCCCACCTGGGCCTGCCCTTCGCCTTCGCCAGCCATTTCGCGCCCGAGCTCTTGCTCCAGGCGCTGGAGACCTATCGCGCCGGGTTCCGGCCGTCGAAGCAACTGGCCGCGCCCTATGCGATGGCCGCCATCAACGTCTTCGCCGCCGACAGCGACGCGGAGGCGCAGCGCGTCTCGACCTCGATGCAGCAGGCCTTCGCCGCGGTGGTCACCGGCAAGCCCGGCAAGCTGAAGCCGGCGGTGGACGACATCACCACGGTGCTGGACGCCCGTCAGATCGCGGCGGTCGAGAGCCGCCTGACCTACGCCGCCGTCGGCGGGGTGGAGACCGTGCGGACCAAGCTGGCCGAGTTCATCGCCCTGACCAAGGTGGACGAGGTGATGGTCACCGGCATGATCCACGATCTGGACGCCCGGCTGCACAGCCTCGAGGTGACGGCCGAGGCGATCGGCGGGCTCTAGAGCCCCTTCAGGAAATCGATCAGCCAGGCGTTCACCGCGTCGGGCCGTTCCTGCTGGATCCAGTGGCCGGCGCCGGGGACGACGACCTGCGAGCGCAGGTCGGGGACGATGTCCTTCAGTCCCGCCTCGTGCTGGCCCGAATAGTGACGGACGGGGTCGCGGTCGCCGACCATGAAGGCGCCCGGGACGCGGACCCGCGCCTCCTGCAGGAAGGCCGTCAGCGACCAGTTCAGGTCGATGCATCGATACCAGTCCAGCGGGGCGCGGAAGCCGCCCGCCGAGAAGGCCGCGACGTATTCCGCGAAATGCTCCGGGCTCATCCACGGCGGCAGGGGGGCGTCCTCGGGGACGGTGGAGATGAAGTTTTCGCCGGGCTGGATGAAGCCGGTCGACTGCAGCTCCGGCGGGGTGGCGCCGTCATAGGCCCAGAAGCCCTTGCGCAGGCCCGCCGCCACGTCGGTCTCGAAGACGGCGTGGGCGTCCGGGGCCTGGAACTGGTTGATGTAGAGCTCGCCCAGGCCCGCGCGCTTGGTGATGGCGGCCATGGCGACGGTGGGCGGCCCCTTGGCCCGGCGCGGCTGCAGCGGCACGGACAGGGCGGCGACGGCGGTGAAGACGTCGGGCCGCATCAGGGCGCAGTGCCAGGCCACCGGCGCGCCCCAGTCGTGCCCGACGACGGTGCAGGCCTGATGGCCCAGCGCCCGGACCAGATCGACCATGTCGCCGACCAGATGGAGGATGGAATAGGCCTCGCGCTCGGCGGGTTTGTCGGTTCCGCCATAGCCGCGCATGTCGGGAGCGACCGCGTGATAGCCGGCGCCGGCCAGGGCCTGCACCTGGGCGCGCCAGCTGATCCCGAGTTCGGGGAAGCCGTGGATCAGCAGGACCAGCGGGCCGGAGCCGGCCTCGAGGATCTGCTGGGTCAGGCCGTCGGTCTGGATGTGGCGGGTCTGCATGGACGCACCCGATCACCGGGCGCGAACAGGCGCAAGCCGTTTAGAGCTCGACGCCCGTGGTGCGCATGATCTCGGCGCGCAGTTCGGGCATGCCGTCGCCCTTTTCCGCCGAGGTGACGATGACCGCCGGGAAGGCGGCGGGGCGTTTGGCGATGGCCTTGAGGGTCTCAGCCTGGACCTTCTCGGCCTCGCCCTTCTTCAGCTTGTCGGCCTTGGTCAGGACGATCTGGTAGCTGACGGCGGCGAGGTCGAGGGCGTCCAGCGCCTCGGTGTCCACCGACTTCAGCCCGTGGCGGGCGTCGATCAGCAGATAGACCCGCTTCAGGGTCACCCGGCCGCGCAGGTAGTCGCGGCCTAGGTCCTGGAACTTCTTGACCGTCGACTTGGACGCCTTGGCCCAGCCGTAGCCGGGCAGGTCGACCAGGCGCATCTTGCCGTCGAGGTCGAAGAAATTGACCTCGCGCGTGCGCCCCGGCTCGTTCGACGCCCGGGCCAGCTTGTGCATGCCGACCAGGCCGTTGATCAGGCTGGACTTGCCCACGTTCGACCGACCCGCGAAGGCGATCTCGGGCAGGTCGGGATCGGGCAGCTGCTCGATCTTGGCGCAGCCCATGACGAAGGTCGCCGGACGCGCGAAGAGGATGCGCGCCTGTTCCAGTTCCTCTGGGGTGAAAGCGTCCAACTAGACCTTCGCCTTCTGGAACCGGGCCAGGAAGGTGTCGATCGGGTTCTCGGCCTTGAAGCGGTGCATGATGATGTACTGCTGGAAGATGGTCAGCACGTTGGACCAGGCCCAGTAGATCAGCAGGCCGGCCGGGAAGTTGGCCATGATGAAGGTGAACACCACCGGCATGAACTGGAAGATCTTGCGCTGCATGGGGTCCGGCGCGGGCGGGCTCATGGCCATCTGCAGCCACATGGTCGCGCCGTAGACGATGGCCAGCACGCTGAGGCCCAGGCTGAAGCCGCCGCCCGGATGGCTGACCAGCAGATTGCCGATCAGGGGCGCCGTCGACGGATCCCAGGGGATCAGGCCGAACAGGTTCCAGATGGTGGTGTGATCCGGCGCCGACAGGTCGCGCAGCCAGCCGAAGAAGGGCGCGTGCCGCATCTCGATGGTCACGAACAGCATCTTGTAGACGGCGTAGAAGACCGGGATCTGGAGCAGCAGCGGCAGGCAGCCGGCCAGAGGATTGATCTTCTCCTTCTGGTACAGGGCCATCAGCTCCTGCTGCTGCTTCTGCGCGTCGTCAGGGTGCTTCTTCTTGATCTCCTCCATCTTGGGCTGGAGGTTCCGCATCTTGGACATGCTCTCGTAGCTCTTGTTGGCCAGCGGGAACATGATCAGGCGAACGGTCAGGGTCAGCAGCAGGATGGCGATCCCGAAGTTGCCGACCAGTCCGTAGAAGAACTCGACCAGCAGGAAGATCGGTCGCGTCAGGAAGAACAGGAAGCCCCAGTCGATCGCGTAGATGAAGCGCGGCAGATCGAGGCTCTTCTCGTAGCCGGCCAGGATCTCGTTGCGCTTGGCGCCGGCGAACAGGCGGGTCGTCTCGGTGATCGTGGCGTTCGGTTGGATGGTCCGCGCTTCGCCGACCATGTTGGCCTGGTGGATGTCGGCATGGGCCGAATCGACGACACGGAAGGCACCCTCGATCTTCTCGTCCTGGCTCGGGATCAGCGCCGCCAGCCAGTATTTGTCGGTGATGCCCATCCAGCCGCCGGTGGAGCTGTGCTCCTGGTTCGGCTTCTTGGCCCAGGCGCCGTACTTGAGCTGGGTGGTGGTGTACGAACCGTCGGTGCCGAAGGTGCCGATGGCGCCCTCGTGCAGGACCTGGTTCTTGCCCAGGTCGTCGGGGATGCCCTGACGCTGAATGCCGGAGACGGCGTTCAAGGTCACCGGACGCGGGCTGAAGTTGGCGACCGTGTCCGTGACGGTGAACAGATACTGTTCGTCCACGGTGATCTGGCGGGTGAAGCGCAGGCCTTGACCGTTGTCCCACACCAGCTTGATCGGGGTCGTAGGCGTCAGGACCGAGCCCTCGGTCAGTTGCCAGGCGGTCGCGGCCGTCGGCACCCCGCCGGGGATGTTCGGGCCGCCCCAGGCGAATTCCGCGAAGAAGGCGTGGCGCATGCCTTGCGGGCGGAACAGCTCCACCGGCGGCGAGTCCTTGTCGATCGTCTCGCGGTATTTGGTCAGGAACAGATCGTCGATGCGCGAGCCGGTCAGCGACAGCGAGCCGGTCAGGGTCGGCGTCTGGATGCGGACGCGGGGGCCGGCGCCGAGCGCGGCCGTGCGATCGGCGACGAAGGTCGCGGGCGGGGGCGACGCCGTGCCGGCGGCTCCGCCAGCGGCCGGAGCGTCGCCGACCTTCTCGGCGGCGGCCTGCTGCGCCTGGCGGCGCTGAGCCGTCTGAGCGGGCACGACCAGCATGACGTAGGCGGCGAACAGGAGCGCCGCGACCACGAAGAAGATGATCGTGTTACGGCTATTGGACTGAGGGGGCATGGAGATCAGGAATCCTGGCCGGCGGGCGCGGGCGTCGAGGGCGCGGGTTGAGGCGCCGACCGCGGGGTCGCCAGCCTTGTAAGCGCCGATTTCACATCGTCAAGCAAACGGTCCCAGGGGCGGTCGGCCGTCCCCATGCGGGCGATGAAGACATAGTCGCTTCCGGCCACGCCAAACTGCGGCGCAAGCGCGCGGGCGGCTTCACGCAGACGGCGTTTGGCGCGGTTGCGGACCACGGCCCCGCCGATCTTGCGGGTGGCGGTGAAGCCGAGGCCGACGGCCGCGTTTCCGTCGGCGCGGTCGAGGCGCTGCACGACCACGGCGCCGCGGGCCTCTGAAACGCCTTTCGCGGCCGCCAGAAACTGGGGCCGCGACGTCAGGCGATGGATTTTGAGGTCATCGGTCATGCGCCCGCGCGAGCGCCGACGACTTAAGCCGTCAGGCGCTTGCGGCCCTTGGCGCGGCGGCGCTGAACGATCTTCTGACCGTTCTTGGTGGCCATCCGCGAACGGAAGCCGTGACGGCGCTTGCGCACGAGTCGCGACGGCTGATAGGTCCGCTTCACGGTCGGCTCCTGGGATTAAGTGACTGAGATACGACGGAACGCGTCCGCCGCAGGAAGGGCGGGCGTATAAGGGGACGATCCGCCGGAGTCAACGCCGTAGCGTCCCTCCAGCCGCCCCTGTACGGAGAGAATATGGCCCGCCTGAAGCGCTTCCTGCCCCTGATCGTGCTCGGAGCCGTCATCGCCCTGATCTTCGGCATGGGCTGGAATCGCTACCTGTCCCTGGACACCATCCGCGACCACGGGGCCGAATTCCGGGCCTTCACCGCCGACAACTACATCCTGAGCCTGCTGGCCCTGATGGCCGTGTTCGCCATTCTGACCGCCAGCGTGGTGCCGGGCGTCTTCTTCGTCACCATCACCGCGGGCTATCTGTTCGGGCCGTGGGTGGGCGGGGTGTCGACCTCCATCGCGGCCACGGTGGGCGCCCTCATCGTCTATGGCGTGGCGCGCACGGCGCTGGGCCGCAGTCTTCGGGAGAAGGCCGAGCGCGACCAGGGGCTGATGCAGAAGGTCTGCGCGGCCATCGACAAGGATACGTTCTGGTACGTGCTGGCCAGCCGGCTGGCGGTGGTGGTGCCGTTCCACATGATCAACATCGCCGCGGGCGTCATGGCGGTGCGGCTGACGCCCTACACCATCGCCACCGTGATCGGCCTGCTGCCGGCGCACATTATCTACTGCTGGATCGGCGCCCGGCTGAACAGCCTGCTGGCCACCGACCCCAACCCGGACTTCCAGGCCCTGTTCGGCCAGTTCTGGGCGCCCATGACCGGGGTCTTCGTGCTGGCGGTGGTGCTGCCGTTCGCGATGAAGGGGCTGCAGGCGGCTCTGGGCCGGAAGGCCGCGACGTGAGACAAGCAGCCCTTCAGCCAAGCCTTGCGTTAGGGGGAGCATGACGCGCCTGCGCGCCCTTCTGAGCGATGTCCGCAAGGGATTGCGTGTTCCCGCCGACTGGCGCGAGCACGTGAAATTCCACGCGCCGGACGCGCTGGCGTGGCGGCTGCTGCTGCTGACCTTCGTCTTCGCCGCCTCGGTCGAGGTGCTGATCATCGCGCCGAGCGCCGCCAGCTTCCACGAGCGCTGGCTGCTGGACCGGCTGCAGTCGGCGGAGCTGGCGTCCGTGGGCGTCGAAGCCCTGCCCTATTCCGCGGTCGAGGACGACACGGCCGAACAGCTGCTGGCCATCGGCGGGGTGCAGGCGGTGGTGGTCGGCGACCAGGGCGTGCGGCGGCTGCTGCTGCAGGCCCCCAACCTGCCCCGCACGCCGGACCTGATCGACCTGCGCAGGCAACGGCCCGTCGCGCGGCTGATCGACCCGTGGCAGACCCTGTTCGGCCACCCCGACCGCTCGATCCGGGTGCAGGCGCGGCCGCGCTACCGCTCGGGCGACTTCATCGAGATCCTGGCCCCGGCCCAGCCGCTGAAGGTGGAGCTGAAGACCTTCCTGCTGAACAGCCTGATCACCTCGCTGTTCGTCTCCCTGGTGGCGGGCGCCCTGCTGTACGCCGGCCTGGCCTTCCTGGTGCTGCAGCCGCTGCGGCGGGTCACCCGCTCGATCGAGCATTTCGCCGAGGACCCCGAGAGCGAGGGCGATCCGCCCAGCGACCGGCAGGACGAGATCGGTCGGGTCGAGCGCGAACTGGCCCGCATGCAGGAAGAAGTGCGCCACTCCCTGCGCTCGCGCGCCCGACTGGTGGCGCTGGGCGAGGCGGTGGCCAAGATCAATCATGACCTGCGCAACATGCTGACCTCGGCCCAGATGGCGTCCGAGCGGCTGGCGGACTCGCCGGACCCGGCGGTGGCCAAGGCCCTGCCGCGGCTGGAACGGGCGCTGAGCCGCGCCGCCGCCCTGTCGCGCAACGTGCTGGAGTATGGGCGCAGCGAAGAGCCGGAGCCGCAGAAGGTGCGCGCGCCGCTGGCCGCCGCCCTGACGCTCGCCGCCGAGGATGCGGGGCTGTCCCCGGACGGAGTGCGGCTGGTGAAGAGCCTGCCCCCGCGGTTCAACGTCCACGCCGATCCCGACCAGCTGTACCGCATCCTGGTCAATCTGATGCGCAACGCCCGGCAGGCCATCGAGGGAGACGCCACGCGGACGGACAAGCGCGGCACGGTGCGGGTGAGCGGCTCGACCGCCGACGGCGACTGCGTGATCCTGGTCAGCGACGATGGGCCGGGCATCCCGCCGCGCCTGTCGGAGAAGCTGTTCGAGGCCTTCGTCAGCGGCAAGGCGTCCGGCGGAAGCGGGCTGGGCCTGACCATCTCGCGCGAGCTGGCGGTCAACAACGGCGGAACCCTGACCCTGGTCGAGACCGGGCCGTCGGGCACGACGTTCGAACTGCGCCTGCCGAACTGAGCCAAATCGCGTGACCGGCGTTATCGCTCGCGGAGCGCCTCGAAACGGTCCAGCTTGTCCGCGACGTCCCGCTTCAGGAGACCTGACATGATCCGTATCGTCCTGACCTGTATCACTGCCCTGACGATGGCAGCCGCCCCCGCCGTGGCCCAGACCGCAGCCCAGACCGCAAAGCCGGTCGCGGAACCGCAGGCGGCCGCGCCGGCGCCCGGCTCGGACGAGTGGCTGCGCCAGCGTGGCGAGACCTATCACTCGGCCCCGGAGTCCGCTCAGGATCCGGCCGAGATTTCAGCCACCGCCAAGCTGAACGAGAGCATCGCGGCCCGCAACGCCGCCGCCGAACAGGCCGAGGCCGCCGACCAGGCCCGCTTCGACAGCGAGACCCAGCGCTGGGAGGCGGACAGCGCCCGGTCCAGCACCGCCCGCGTCCAGTGGGAGGCCGACGTGGCCGCCGCCAACGCGGCCCAGGCCCAGTGGGAGCGAGACCGCGTCGCCTGGGAGGCCGAAGTCGCCGCCTGCCGCGCCAGTCGCCGCCAGTGCATCACGCCCGCCGCGCCGGTCGCGCCTCGGTACTGAACCGATTGAACACGCCGCTGGGGCGTGACACCGTCCGGCCCACATGACCGAGACCCCGGCCCCGCCGCCTGATCCGTACGCCGACCGCCTGCTGGCGGATGGGCGGGTCGAGACGTTCCGACATCCGGCGTGGGTCAGGATCACCCACTGGCTGAACGTCGTCGCGGTGGTGGTGCTGCTGATGACGGGGCTGAACATCCTGCAGGCGCACCCGCACCTGTACTGGGGCCTGCGCTCGACCTTCGCGGATCCATGGTTCAGCCCGCCGGCGCCGCCCGGATGGCTGATGCTGCCGTCGGTGCGGGATCTGGCCACGGCGCGCAGCTGGCATTTCCTGTTCGCCTGGATCTTCGTGACCAACGGCCTGGTCTATCTGGCCTGGGGCTTCCTCTCGCGCCGGTTCGCCCGCCGGCTGTGGCCGACGAAGGCGGATATCCGCGACCTGCCGCATTCGGTGGTCGAGCATGCGAAATTCGACTTCCCGAAGGACGACCGGGCGCGGGTCTATAATGTGATCCAGAAGCTGACCTATCTGACGATGGTCCTGGTCGTCCTGCCGATGATGCTGGTCACCGGCCTGTCCATGTCGCCGGGCTTCAACGCCATCGGCGGGGTGCTGCTGGAGATCATGGGCGGACGGCAGTCGGCGCGGACGCTGCATTTCATCTCCGCCGGGCTGATCGTCGGTTTCATCCTGGTCCACGTCGGGCTGGTGATCTGGACCGGGTTGGCCAACAACATGCGGGCGATGGTCATGGGCTGGTTCCGGATCGAGCCCAGCGCCGGAGACACGGAATGAACCGCCGCCGATGGCTCATCGGAGCGCTGGCGACCGCCGGGGCCGCCGCCCTGTCGGCCTGCGACCGCGCCGTCTACGCCGTGACGGATCAGGCGCGGCGGATGGCCGAGGGGCTGACCCGGCGGGCGCAGCGGCTGGTGGTGCCCCGGGACGCCCTGGCGCCGACCTACAGCAAGGCCGAGATCTCGCCCGACTTCCGGCCCAACGGCTCGGTCGATCCGGCGGCGTCGGACTATCTGGCGCTGAAGGCGAACGGCTTCAGCGACTACCGGCTGGTCATCGACGGGCTGGTGGAACGGCCGCTGTCGCTGGGGCTGGCGGAGTTGAAGCGGCGGCCCGCCCAGACCCAGATCACCAAGCATGACTGCGTCGAGGGCTGGACCTCCATCGCCGAATGGACGGGCGTGCGGCTGGAAACCCTGCTGGACGAGGCCGGGCTGAAGCCCGAGGCCCGCTATGTTGTCTTCCACTGTTTCGACGCGCTGGATCAACGCGAGGACGGCGAGCGCTATTACGAGAGCATCGACCTGATCGACGCCCGACATCCGCAGACCATCCTGGCCTACCTGATGAACGGCGAGACCCTGCCCGTGCCGCACGGGGCGCCGCTGCGGCTCAGGGTCGAACGGCAGCTGGGCTACAAGCACGCCAAATACATCCGCCGCATCGAGGTGGTGGAGAGCTTCGCCCACCTCGGCCGGGGCAAGGGCGGCTATTGGGAAGACCGGGGGTACGAGTGGTACGCGGGGATCTGACCCGTCGGGGACTGGGGCAAGGACTGGGATGGGCGGCGGGGGCCGCACTGATCGCGGGACCGGCGGTGGCGCAGACTCCCGGCCCGCGCGTGCGTACGCGCGCAGGTGCGATGCGGCTGGTCCGCGACGGCGCCGTCCTGTCGGCCAAGGGCGTTGCCTACGGGCAGGCCGAGCGGTTCAAGCCGCCCCGTCCCGCCGGCCCCTGGCAAGGCGATCTGGTCGCCGCCCGCTACGGTCCGGCTTCGCCCCAGCGCGGCGCCGAGCCCTTCCAGTCCGAGGACTGCCTGCGCCTGAACGTCTGGACGCCGGACACCCGTCCGGGCCGCCGCCCGGTGATCGTCTACATCCATGGCGGGGCCTATTCGACCGGTTCAGGCTCCAGTCCGCTGACCAACGGGGCGCGGCTGGCGGCCCGGGGCGACGTGGTCGTGGTCACCGTCAATCATCGGCTGGGCCCGCTGGGTTATGCGCCGCTGGCGCGGATCGCGCCGGGGTTCGAGGACAGCTGCAATCTGGGCCAACTCGATCTCGTGCTGGCTCTGGAGTGGGTGCGGGACAATATCGCGGCCTTCGGCGGCGACCCGGGCTGCGTCACCCTGGTGGGCCAGTCCGGCGGCGGGGCCAAGATCGCCACCCTGATGGCCATGCCCGCGGCGGCGGGCCTGTTCCACCGCGCCGTGACCATGAGCGGTCAGCAGGTGACGGCGTCCGGCCCGCTGAACGCCACGCGGCGCGGACAGGTCTGGCTGGAGGCCCTGGGGCTGACGCCTGACCGGATCGAAGAGGTGCGCACCCTGCCGGTCGAGCGGCTGATCGAGGCGGCGGGCGCGACCGACCCCATCCTCGGCGGCTCCCTCTATTTCGGGCCGGTGCTGGACGGACGCAGCCTGACGCGGCACCCGTTCTGGCCCGACGCCCCGGCGCAGTCGGCGTCCATTCCAATGATGATCGGCAACTGCCGCGAGGAGACCCTGGCCTTCCTCGGCGACGATCCGGCCAACGCCGGGCTGACGTGGGACAGCCTGCCCGCCAGGCTGACGCCGTCGCAGATGCGCATCGACGTGGCGCCCGAGGAGGTCGTCGCCTGGTACCGCGCCGAACATCCCGAGCTGAGCCCCGACGACGTGCTGATCCGGGCCACGACGGCGGCGCGGTCGTGGCGCGCGGCGGTGATCGAGGCCGAGGCGCGGGCCGCGCAGGGGGCGCCGGCGTATGTCTACCAGCTGGACTTCCCCAGCCGCCGGAGCAACGGCCGCACCGGCGCCTGGCACACCTCCGACATCCCGCTGATGCTGGACAATGTCGAGGCCGAAGGCTCTGGCGCTTCCGGGCCGGGGGGACAGGCGATGGCCGACCGGATGGCCGACGCCCTGCTGGCCTTCGCCCGCAACGGAGACCCGAACCACGCCGGCCTGCCGCGCTGGACGCCCTATTCGCTGGAGCGCCGCGAGACGATGGTGCTGGACCGGGCCTCGCGGATGGAGAACGATCCGCGCGGTGACGAGCGGCGCTTCTTCGGGCGAATCCCCTACATCCAGCCGGGGACCTGAGGGGGAAGGAATGCGTGCGACGTGGATGGCGGTCCTGCCGGCCGGTCTGATGCTGATGGCGGGCACGGCGAGCGCCCAGACGCCGCCGCCCGCGCCGCCGCGCCCCGCGACGGTCACCGATCCGACCTGGGCGTCGGCCCCCAACGGAGAAGAGCTGAGCGCGGCATATCCGGAGTTCGCCACTGCGATCGGCCAGGAGGGCGAGGTGACATTACGCTGCACGGCGCTGGCCAGCGGCGGGCTGGAGCGTTGCGAGGTCGTGGACGTCAAGCCGCGAGGTCTGGGCTTTGATCGCGCGGGGCTGTCGCTGTCGTCGCTGTACCGCGTGAACCCGCGGGTGGTCGACGGCCAGGACACCAAGTCGACCGTCCAGTTCGCCATCCGCTTCCGGACGCAGCCGTATGATCCCGTCGCGCCCTGGACAGGCCCCGAACCCGACGCCACTCATATCGCCGCGGCGCGGGTCCTCGCCGATCGTATGGCGCTGGAGGCCCGGGCCGCTTTCCTCGACTCGCTGGAGCACATCGACGTCGATGCGGATCGGGTCGACAAGGTGCGAGCCATGCTGGTGCAGGCCCACGAGGAGTTCGTCGAGCGCAATGCAACGGCGGCCGCTATCGGGATCGCCCGCCTGTTGTCACCCGATCAGCTCGCCACCATAGCCGCGGGAGGTCCCTTCCCGCGGCGGCCCTCCGATGCGGCCATCGCCAGCGCAGGTGATCAGTCCGAGGCGGTCAGCCGGGCGGAAATGGATCGCCTGAGGGTCCTGTACTGCACCCAGTTCGAGTGCCCGGTCCTGTCCGCCCCGTCCGCCGATTCCGTCCGCCCCTAGGCGAGCGCAACCTCGGCCCTGAGCCGGTTGCTCTCGATCCCCGCCTCCAGCACCTCCATGACGGCCAGCGCCTGTTCGGGCGGGACGGGGTTCGGTCCCTGGCCGGTCAGGGCGGCGGCGACGGCGGCGTAGTAGGCGGGATAGTCTCCGGGCGGACAGGGCGCCGGCGCGCGCGCGCCCGTGGCGCCGTCGACGACCATGGCGGGACGGGGATTCACGCCCCAGCCCGGACCGCCGACGGGCAGGCCCGCCTTCAGCTGATCCTCCTGCACGTCGAGGCCGGACTTGAGCCAGCTCGCCTTCGCGCCTTGGACGGCGAAGCGGAGGTCGGGCGCCGGGGTGGTCATGTCGGCGTGCAGGATCACCCGCTTGTCGGCGTAGCGCAGCACGGCGTGGGCCCAGTCCACGGCCTGGCCGCCCTCGCGCAGCACGGCCAGGTCGCAGGAGACGCCCAGCGGGCGGCCGAACAGAACCAGGGCCTGATCGATCAGGTGGGGCCCCAGATCGTTCCAGATGCCGCCGCCGGGGCCGTCCCGCTCGCGCCAGCGGTCGCGGACCTCGGGCCGGAAGCGGTCGAAATGGCTCTCGAAGGTGCGGACGGCCCCAAGAACGCCTGAGGCGATCTGCTGCTGCAGCGACAGGAAGTCAGCGTCCCAGCGACGGTTGTGGAAGACCGACAGGAACAGCCCCTTCGCCCGGGCCAGATCGGCCACCGCGCGCGCCTCGGCCGGCGACAGGGCGAAGGGCTTGTCGACGACCACCGCCTTGCCCACCTCCAGCGCGGCCCGGGCCTGCGGCGCGTGAAGGGCGTTGGGCGTGGCGAGGACGACCAAGGCGATCTCCGGATCGGCCAGCACGGTCTCGAAGGCCGGGACGGCGCGGACGCCGGGCCAGGCCGCCGCGACCTCGTCCGGCCGGCTGGTCACGATGGTGTGGAGGCGCAGACCCGGGCAGGCGGCGATCAGGGGGGCGTGGAAGGTCTGTCCGGCGTAGCCGAAGCCGACGAGGGCGACGTTGGGTGCGGTCATGATCGCCTTTCTAGCGCAACCGCCGCCCCGGCGGGGGTCACGTTCGGCGCCATGCCCGGCTTGCCAGAGCGGCGATATCGACGCGATAAGGAACCGGACCGCGCCGCCGGAGGGGACGGCGCCGGCTCAAGGGGGACATCCATGCTGAACCGGACGCTTCCGGGACTGGCCGCGCTGGCGGTCGTCGTGAGCCTGACCGCATGCGAGAAGGGGCCCGAGATCGTCCCGGCGAAATTCACCGCCCGGCCGTCGGCCGACGAACTGGCCGAGGCCTATCCCGCCTTCGCCCGCATGGCGCGCATTCCGGGCAAGGTGAAGATGCGCTGCGAATATTCGATCTCGGGCACGCTGCAGCGCTGCCGCCAGGTCGCCGTCGCGCCGGAAGGGCTGAATTTCGAAGCCGGCGTGCCGCGCCTGCTGTCGAAATACACGGTCCTGCCCCAGACCTATGACGGTCGTCCGGCGCCCGCGCCCATCACCTTCGTCATCAGCTTCACCCCGCCGCCGGCGCCCGGCCCCTACGCCGGCGAGCCGGTGCGCGACGCCGACGTGGCCGTGGTCCGCCGCAGCCTGTCCTACATGGGCGAGGCCGAGAACCGGTCGGCCCAGTACCGGGCCAGCCGCAGCGTCGATCTGGATCGGATGACCGCCGTGGGCGGGATGGTCGACCGGGCCTACGCCGCCGACGGCGCCGCCCGGCGGGCGGTCATGCCGCTGGCCGTGGTGCAGACCCTGCTGCCGGCGGACCGGCGCGAGCTGGCCAAGCCGACCGGCTACGTGATGTTCCCGACGCTGCACCAGATGGAGGCCCAGAGCCCCGAGTTCTTCGCCGCCAACGAGCGCATGGCCGCCCGGATGCGGACCGAATACTGCGCCGCCTATTCGTGCAGCACCGAACTGCCGGAAGCCGTCACCGGGGAGTGACGGCGGCGGCGAGCCGCTAGACGGAGGCTCAGGCCTCCGTCTCTTCCTGACGCTTCTTCATCAGGGCGTCGAACGAGCCCCAGACGCCTTCGGCGCCGTGCCACGAGCCCTTGGTCGCGGCCTTGGAGTATTCGGTGGCGCGGGCTTCGAAGAAGTTGGCGTGCTCGACGCCCGACAGCAGGGACTGCAGCCAGGGCAGCGGGTTTTCCTTGACGCCGAACAGCTCGGGCAGGTGCAGCTGACGCAGGCGCCAGTCGGCGATGAAGCGGATGTACTGCTTGATGTCGTCGGCGACCATGCCGTTCACCGGGCCCATCTCGAAGGCCAGATCGATGAATTTGTCTTCCATCTCGACCACGGTGCGGCAGCACTCGACGATGTCGGCGGCGACCTGGGGGGTGACCGCGCCTGTCTCCTTGTTGAAGGCGTGGTACAGCTTGATGATGCCTTCGCAGTGCAGGCTTTCGTCGCGCACCGACCAGCTGACGATCTGGCCCATGCCCTTCATCTTGTTCTGGCGCGGGAAGTTCATCAGCATCGCGAACGAGGCGAACAGCTGCAGGCCCTCGGCGAAGCCGCCGAACATGGCCAGGGTGCGGGCGATGTCGGCGTTCGTCTCGACCCCGAACTGACCCATGTAGTCGTGCTTGTCCCGCATGGCCTCGTATTCCATGAAGGCGCCGAACTCGCTCTCGGGCATGCCGATGGTTTCGAGCAGCAGGGCGTAGGCCGCGATGTGGATGGTCTCCATGTTGGCGAAGCTCGCCAGCATCATCTTGACCTCGGTCGGTTTGAACACCCGACCGTATTTTTCCATGTAGTTGTCCTGCACCTCGATGTCGGCCTGGGTGAAGAAGCGGAAGATCTGGGTCAGCAGGTTGCGCTCGCTGTCGGTCAGATTGACCGCCCAGTCCTTCATGTCCTCGCCCAGCGGCACCTCTTCAGGCATCCAGTGGACCTGCTGTTGCTTCTTCCACATGTCGAACGCCCACGGGTAGCGGAACGGCTTGTAGGCGGCCGAAGGGGTCAACAGGCCCGGCGAGACAAGACCGGTGGGCGAGACATGCGCGTTCATCGTGGGAGCTCTGACGGCGAATCCGTGGAAGTGGTTTTCACCATGCGGGCGAGCGGCCCCGGCGCCAAGCCGAAACAAGGCTATTTTGCGATCACATTTTTCACAGACGCTAGATGTAGTAGCTGAGCCATAGTCTTCTGGGGATGGAGCCGGGGACAGTCTCAAGCCGGACTTATGCCGCCAGGCCAAGGACTTGGGTGCGCAGCCCCGCCGCCGGGTGCAGGTTTCCGACCCAAGGAGGACTGTCATGACCTACACCGTCTACGGCGCCGCCGGCTCGGGCTCGGTGCCCGTCGAGGCCGCCCTGACCCTGATCGGCGCCCCCTACAAGGTGATCGAGGCGGTCACCTGGGAGGGCGACCGGGAGCGCGACAAGGTCGCCCCGGTCAATCCGATGCGGCAGATCCCGGCTCTGGTCACCCCGGACGGGGAGACGATCACCGAGAGCGCGGCCATCCTGATCTGGCTGACCGAGCAGCACCCGGAGGCGGTGCTGGCGCCCGAGCCGGGCGACCCGCGCCGGGCGCAGTTCCTGCGCTGGATGAGCTTCATCCCCGCCTCGATCTATTCGATGTTCTGGGTCCGGGATGTCCCGTCCCGGTTGGGCGGCGACGATCCGTCGGCGCAGGCGACGATCCGGACCCGCACCGCCGAACGGATCGCGGACTGCTGGGGCGTGATGGACGGCCAGCTTGAGCCCGGCCGCTGGCTGCTGAGCGACGAGCTGACGGTGCTGGACCTGTATGTCGCCACCGCCAGCCGCTGGACCCCGGGCCGCGACCGGTTCGCCGAGGTCGCGCCGGGAATGGCCGAGGTCGTGAGACGGGTCGACGCCCTGCCCGAACTTCAGACGTTCTGGGCCGAGCGGTTTCCGGCGGAATAGATCAGGCCGCCCGGCTGACGCGGGCCTGCGGCAGGGCGCCGGTGAGGGCGCGGTTGACGGCGTCGAACAGTCCGGCCTGGTTCACCGGCTTGGCCAGGTGGGCGTTCATGCCGGCGGCGAGGCAGCGCACCACGTCCTCGGGCATGGCGTCGGCGGTCATGGCGACGACGGCCAGTTGTCCGGCGGCGCCCGGCAAGGCGCGGATGCGGCGGGTGGCCTCCAGCCCGTCCATGCGCGGCATGCGGACATCCATCAGCACCAGGTCGAAGACCTCGGCCTGAACGGCCTCGACCGCCTCGACCCCGTCGCAGACCTCGATCACCTCGCAGCCGAAGGCCTGCAGCATGATGCGGGCGATCTCGCGGTTCACGGGATGGTCGTCGACGACCAGGATGCGCGGGGCCCGCTCGATCGCCGCTTCGGCTTGGACCTCGGGGACCGGGCGCAGTTCGACCACCGGAGCCGGCTCGGGCTCCGCGTCGGCCAGGCGGACCAGCGGCAGGTGCAGGGTGAAGGTCGCGCCCTCGCCGGGAACGCTGTCCACGTCGATTCGGCCGCCCAGGCGGCCCACGTGACGCGCCGCGAGCGCCAGGCCCAGGCCGGCGCCGGAGTGACGGCGGCGGATCGAGGCGTCGCCCTGGGCGAAGGCTTCGAACAGGTCCGGCAGGACTTCAGGCGGGATGCCGCAGCCGGTGTCGGCGACACGGATGACGACGCCGTCGGCCACGCGGTCGAGACGCACGGAGACCTCGCCCGCCTCGGTGAATTTCACGGCGTTGGCGATCAGCGGATGCACGGCCTGGCGCAGGGCGCGGCGATCGCAGGCGAACCGCGCCCGGATCGGCAGGCGGTCATCGACGGTCAACGTGAGGCCGCGCGCATCGGCGGCGGCGCGGCTGGGCGTCATGGCTTCGCGCGCCACGGCGGCCAGGTCGAGCGGCTCGGGCGACAGGGCGTCGTCGCCGCGGGCGAAATCCAGAATGTCCTCGACCAGCATCAGCAGGCCGTCGCTCGACTCGCGGATCTGGCGGATCTGGCGCAGGGCTTCGGCGTCCAGGCCGGGGCGGGCGGCCAGCAGATCGGCGAAGCCCGCGACGCCGTTCAGGGGCGTGCGCATCTCATGACTCATCACGGCCAGGAAGCGCGAGCGGGCGGCGGCCGCGTCCTCGGCCCGGCGGCGGGCCTCCTGGGCGACCAGGGTGCGGGCCCGCAGGCGCGCCTCCAGCCGGCGGCGCTCGCTCATCACCGTCGACAGCGGCAGGACGGTCGCCACCATGGCCAGCATGTAGAGGTTGTAGATGCCCAGCCGGCGCAGCAGGTCCGGAACGGCTTCCAGCCCCGGAATGTCCAGCAGGTGGGCCAGTTGCACGGGTCCATAGCCGGTCAGGGTGGCGGCGCCGCTGATGGCCGACGTGATGATCAGGGCCGTCGCCGTCATGGTCGGCGACAGGCGCAGGCCGATCAGCAGCATGGGCAGCAGGGTCAGGAACAGCAGGGGGTAGTCGTTCTGCAGGAAGACGGCGGCTGTGACGACGGTCATCACGGCGATCAGGACGACGGCCTCGGGCGCCGAGGCGCGGGCCAAGCCCTTGAAGCGATGGGCGCGGGCGAACAGCAGCAGCACCGGCGTGACCAGCAGCAGCCCCATCACCTCCATGATCAGGAAGGACTGCAGATTGAACAGCCAGATCGTCAGCGGCGGATGGCGCAGGGCCCAGGCCAGGCTGAAGCCGACCATGGCGGTGGCCGCCACGGCGGTGACGGAGATGGCCATGAAGCGGACCAGCCGACGCGGGCGGCGCATGTCCAGCGCGGCGCCGCAGTAGCGGCGGGCGATCAGGGCGGCCAGCACCGCCTCGCCCAGGTTCAGAACCGCATTGATCCAGAGGAAGACGCCGGGATCGCCCCGGAAGGTGTTGGAGAGCAGGTTGATCGCGAAACAGGCGGTGAGCACCATCATCGCGGGGCGACGGTGCAGCTGAAGCAGGGCCGCGACCATGACGCCGTTGGACAACCAGACGGCGACCGTTCCGTAGGTCGCGACGCTCCAGTGGCCGATCAGCTGCGACAGCGCGAAGAGCAGCACATAGAGCCAGGGCGGCGGGCCTGCGACCCGGCCTGCCTCATGTCTGAACAGACGCCAACGACCCTTCAACCCGAAGCCCTCCCGGCTCCAACCCGAGCGACTACGGTTAAGGTCAATCCGTAAACAAACTGGCCTGAGGGCGGATGAGGGACTTCACGTAACGCGGGAGTCCCCCGGCGGGACGGAACCCCCGGACCGGCGGAGCCGTTTTTTCGCCGCGCCGGTTCCCCGTCGCGGGAGGAGTGCGTGAATGTCAGACACCGTCGCCGACCCGAGCTTCCATCCGCCGAAGGAGGCCTTGGCCTTCTACGAGGAGTCGCTTCGGCTGCTGCAGGAGAGCGGCATACCCTTCCTGCTGTCCGGCACCTATGCGGTGACGGCCTATACGGGCATCAGCCGCCCGACCAAGGACCTGGACGTCTTCTGCAAGCCCGGGGACTACCCGCGCATCCTCGCCTACTTCCAGGCGCGCGGGTACCGCACCGACGTCGAGGACGAGCGCTGGATCGCTAAGGTCTGGAAGGACGAGAAGCATTTCTTCGACGTGATCTTCGCCATGTCGAACGGCACCATCGCCGTGAACGACAGCTGGTTCGGCGGCGACACGATCGAGGTCTACGGCCACACGGTCGGCATCACCCCGCCGACGGCCCTGATCCTGTCCAAGGTCTTCATCCAGGACCGCTACCGCTACGACGGGGCCGATGTGAACCACGTCATCCTGAAACAGTCCGCGGCTATCGACTGGAAGAGCCTGCTGGACCAGATGGACCTCTACTGGGAGGTGCTGTTCGCCCATCTGCTGAACTTCCGCTTCGCCTACCCCACCGAGCGGGACAATGTTCCGGCTTGGCTGATCGTCGAGCTGAACGAGCGGCTGCGCGCCCAGGTCGACCTGCCGGCGCCGCGGGTGAAGGTCTGCCGCGGCCGCCTGTTCAGTCCGCGCGACTACATCGCCGACATCACCGAATGGGGCTTCGGCGACATCGTCGGCAAGGGGCTTGAGGAGCGGCATGACCCCATCCACTGACGCCCCCGTCGATCCCCAGACGCCCCAGCCCGGCCTCGAGCCGGGACCGACCAGAAAGCTGCGCGTGGCCGCCGTCGGCGACCTGCATGTGGGCGAAAACCATGAGCGGCCGCACCGCGAACTGTTCGAGCGCGTGTCCGACGACGCCGACGTGCTGTGCCTGTGCGGCGACCTGACCAATTTCGGCAAGACGCGCGAGGTGGAGATCCTCCTGGAGGACATCCGCGCCTGCAAGATTCCCATGGTCGGGGTGCTGGGCAATCACGAGCACGAATGCGGCCAGCCCGAGCATGTGACCAAGATGCTGTGCGACGCCGGGGTCCAGATGCTGACCGGCCAGGCCTTCGAGATCGAGGGGGTCGGCTTCGCCGGCGGCAAGGGCTTCGTCGGCGGCTTCGGCCGCTACATGCTGAGCCCCTTCGGCGAGGCGACGATCAAGAGTTTCGTGCAGGAGGCGGTCGAGGACGCCAACCAGATCGAGAACTCGATCCGCATGCTGCGCACCGAGCGCTCGGTGGTGCTGCTGCACTACGCCCCCGTCGTCGACACCGTGATGGGCGAGCCGCCCGAGATCCACGCCTTCCTCGGCTCCTCGCGTCTGGGCGAGACCATCGACCGCTATGACAACGTCAGCCTGGTCGTCCACGGCCACGCCCACCGCGGCGCGCCCGAGGGCCGGACCCACAAGGGCGTGCCGGTCTACAACGTGGCCCTGCCGGTGCTGCGAACGCTGGGGGATCAGCCCTATCGGGTGTTCCAGGTCTAGGGCTCAGCCCGGCTCGTCGTCCTGCAGCGGCGCGTGGTGGACGACCTGCCGGCGCTCGACCGCATAGGCGACCAGCCACAGGGCCATGGCCCAGGCGGCGCCGGCGCACCAGCCGGCCAGCACGTCGGTGGCCCAGTGGGCGCCGAGGTAGACGCGGGTCAGGCCGATCAGCAGGGCGATCAGGATGGCGCTGCCCAGCACGAAGGCCTTGAATCGTTTCTGGGGGAAGGCCCGGGTCAGCATGACGCCCAGCGTCAGGTAGAAGACCGTCGACAGCAGGGCGTGGCCCGAGGGGAAGCTGGCGTTTAGCGTCTCGACCGCCTGATAGGCGGCGGGCGGGCGGGCGCGCTCGAACAGGGCCTTGAGGCCCTCACTCAGGGCCACGCCGCCGGCCAAGCCGACGACGAGCAGCAGGGCCGACAGCCGCTTGCGCTGGATCAGCAGGAAGCTGAAGGCGATCACCGCGAACAGGGTCAGGACGGAGATGCCGCCCAGGGACGTCAGGTCGGCCGCCGCCTCCTGGAGCCACCACGGCCCGCGCGGCTGTCCCGCGACCGGCTGGAGCCAGTGCAGCACCGCCTGGTCGAACATCTGGCCGTCCGCCTCGGTCATGTCGTCGGCGACCTCGACAAAGGTCATGACGCCCAGGGCGATGATCAGAAGCGCGCTCAAGGCGGCGATTTCGGTGCGGGCGATGCGCAGTGCGCGGCGCCAAAAAACGACTTGCTGTTCCCCGGTCATGGCCAAGCTAACGGTCCCGTTTGTGGGACGTTCCCCTCACGCGTTCGTGATTCAAATCGACAGCGCCTTGTCATGCCCGCGTCGCGGCCTGTCCACAGGCTCATCCCCCGCCTTGAAGCCGATTCGGATAGAAAGTGATCGTCAAGCCCGTTGACGGTTGGTTAGCCATCTGCGCCCCATATGTGGGCTTGAGGAGCGCTTCAGCCACTAGGTCTTGTGGTTCGGAGCGCGGGGATACCTCTTAGATTTTTGTTCAGGGCGACGATCAAATGGCTGGCGGCGAAGCGTTGAAGACGATGGAATTCCAGACGGTTGCGGACGCCGACGGCGAAGCCCGCCCGCATCTGTCGGTCGTTCCCTCGATCCAGATCGACCGTTCGCGGGATGATCTGCTCACGGACTTCGGCAAGAAGACCCTCGAGGACCGCTATCTGCTGGCCGGCGAGAGCTACCAGGACATGTTCGCCCGGGTCGCCACGGCCTTCTCGGACGACGCCGAGCACGCCCAGCGCGTCTACGACTATATGTCGAAGCTGTGGTTCATGCCGGCGACCCCGGTGCTGTCGAACGGCGGCGCGGATCGCGGCCTACCGATCAGCTGCTTCCTGAACGCGGTCGGCGACTCGCTGGACGGCATCCAGAGCGTCTGGAACGAAAACGTGGCCCTGGCCTCGAACGGCGGCGGCATCGGCACCTACTGGGGCGGCGTCCGCTCCATCGGCGAGAAGGTCAAGGGCGCGGGCCAGACCTCGGGCATCATCCCCTTCATCCGCGTGATGGACTCGCTGACGCTGGCGATCTCGCAGGGCTCGCTGCGCCGCGGCTCGGCCGCCGTCTACCTGGACATCCACCACCCCGAGATCGAGGAGTTCCTCGAAATCCGCAAACCGTCGGGCGACTTCAACCGCAAGTCCCTGAACCTGCACCACGGCATCTCGATCACCGACGCCTTCATGGAGGCGGTTCGCGACGGCAAGACCTTCGACCTGCTGTCGCCCAAGAACAAGGAAGTGATGAAGACGGTCGACGCGCGCGCCCTGTGGCAGAAGATCCTCGAGATCCGCCTGCAGACCGGCGAGCCCTACCTGATCTTCTCCGACACGGTGAACCGGCAGATGCCGCAGCACCAGAAGGACCTGGGCCTGTCGGTCAAGCAGTCCAACCTGTGCGCCGAGATCATGCTGCACACCGGCCGCGACCACCTGGGCGTCGACCGCACCGCGGTCTGCTGCCTGTCCTCGGTCAACGCCGAGACCTTCCTGGAGTGGCGCGAAGAGCCCAAGTTCATCGAGGACGTGATGCGCTTCCTCGACAACGTTCTGGAGGACTTCATCCGCCGCGCCCCGCCGGCCATGGCCGCCGCCGTCTACTCGGCCAAGCGCGAGCGTTCGGTGGGCCTGGGCCTGATGGGCTTCCACTCCTTCCTGCAGGGTCAGGGCGTGGCCTTCGAAAGCGCCATGGCCAAGTCGTGGAACATGCGCCTGTTCAAGCACCTGCGCCGCGAGGCCGACAAGGCCAGCCGCCTTCTGGCTGAAGAGAAGGGCGCCTGCGAGGACGCCGCCGAGCGCGGCGTCATGGAGCGCTTCTCGCACAAGCTGGCCATCGCCCCGACCGCCTCGATCTCGATCATCTGCGGCGGCACCTCGGCCGGCATCGAGCCGATCCCGGCCAACATCTACACCCACAAGACCCTGTCGGGCTCGTTCGCGGTCAAGAACCCCTACCTCCAGCGCCTGCTGGGCGAGAAGGGCATCGACACCGAGGC
>Ga0209676_1000944_pt1 | contig 35721 bp, 32 predicted proteins | sample AraplaCvi_mLB_r2_FD_184282 | JGI IMG/M metagenome (GOLD analysis project Ga0209676, IMG submission 184282) | Arabidopsis root microbial communities from North Carolina, USA - plate scrape MF_Cvi_mLB_r2 (SPAdes) (version 2) | ecosystem: Host-associated > Plants > Roots > Endosphere | place: USA... | reverse complement strand
ATGGTATAAAGTCTATATCTGCTACAGGTGTGGAAAGTAAAACTGCTTTCGTTCTAAAAGACGGAAATCCTTACCAGTAGCAATAGAGCCAACACCTGAAGGGCCAGAGCAACCAGAAAAACCTGTAGATCCAAAGTCTATTGGTAGAAAATCATCGATCTTTTTTATAAAAACCAATCTTAAATTTGAGAGATAAGAATCCATTTTGATCAATCTTTTTTCAAAATGGATTCTTTTTATTTATCGTAAAATGCTGGCTTGTGAAGAATTTTTGATCAAACTTTATTTTAAAGCACCATTTTAATGAATTTTTATTAAAAGACTACACTTGATTTTATATGAGTGTCTGCAAGTTCTTGTCCATGTACAGTAGTAGACGAATCCAGGCCCCCCTCCACGGAAAATAATTTTAGTTTACATAATATAAATTATAGGAAGTTAAGTATCAATGAAAAGTATACTAATAACAGTGAGACGAAACAGCTAAAAAAGTTAATTTAATTAGTATTGTTGTTTTTTAAGTATAAAATATGGGAACATTCAAATCGAACATTCCCATTAGTATGAAATCTGCGTTTACTTGCCTAAGTTCTAAGCTCCTTGCATTTTACTTAGAAATACTATTTGCCCAATATGATATGCATCGTGTAATGCTAAACTCTTCATTTCAAGCACTAATGATCTTTCTCCTGGTATCTGTCGATACAAATCTTCTTGTTCTGCTTTTGCTAGTATTTTTTCAAGTTCACGATGAACTTCATAATATTCTTGTTTTGTTTCATTCCAATTTTGAAGGGTCATAGTTGGTAATCGAAATGTAGATTCGTTATTATCTGCCTGTGGTTCATTCGCTGTATCACCAAAAAATCGCGTCAAAAGTCTCTTTTTATAGAAAAGTAAATGACAAACTATTTCCCAAATGGAATTCATTGCTCCTTCAGTTGGTTTCCAAATTGCCTGTTCAAAAGTAATTTCCTCCAGCACTTTTTCAAGTGCTGGAAACCAGTCTTCTTCATCTAAGCAACTTGCCCATTGTTGTAACAATAGTGTCTTTGCATCCATGGTTTGTTCCCTCCAATTTAATCCCTTTAATACATAATCCACTTTGCCAAAATCATATACGGCTAAATATTTGAAGTACTTATACCAACCAAACTTCCATACATTACCAATAATTCGCTTTTCTTATAATGCACTCGTACTTCTATTCCCTTTTATGCGCGAAATGATCATAGTCTGCGATTTCAGCTGCAGTTAACCTTCAATTGGAGAATAAAAGTTAAGACATTTATAAATCGTGACTTCTAATAAACCATATTCGCTAGTTTAAATATAAATACGTTAAAAAGAACATATGTTCTACACTTAAAAAAACAACACTTAATTATTAATTATAGAAATAATTTTCTGTTGAGCATCTAGAGCTTCAGGAATTGGCATAACAACAAACACATGATTCATTTTCGGATAAACAAAGGTATTGAGTTCAATTCCCTGTTCTGATAGTTCTTCATCAAGTCTTATTGCATCTGGATATAAACATTCGTGCGTTCCAATAAAATGAGTTATCTTTCCAAGTCCTTTAAAGTCAAGGTTTATCGGACTAATCAATGGGTCTTTTAAATCTTTATCAGCTGCCCATAACTTAGTAATGACTACCATTCCTTCACTTGCTAACATCGGATCAATTTCTTCATATTCAGCTATAAGAGGATTTTCAAAAGTCAAATCAACACTTGCTGATAGTAAAATAATGTCTTTCGGTTGAGGCAAATTGTTCATTTTTATAACATGAGCCAGGCCTAGTGCTATATTACCGCCCGCCGAATCTCCCATGATCGTTAATTGATTTGAATTTTCAACAGTTGCAAGCATTTCTTTATACAGGTTTAGGATTTTCGGATATGCATCCTTATAGTTAAAATGAGGCACTTTAGGATAAATCGGAACAATTATTTTCGCATTCAAAGATTGCGCCATTTTATCCAAGAACAACCAATGGAAACTTAAAGGTTGCTCCGTCCAAGCACCACCGTGTAGATACAGAATAGCTTTTTGCTTCAAAGACTTTTCGTCATTTAATGTGAAAACCTGCATTCCCTCGAATACATGCTCCTTAACTTCACTTAAAAATGTAACATCCTCTCCAATAACATATGGTTTAGTGTTTTCAGTTCCTCTTTCCTTAACAAACTGTTCGGTGTTTGCAATACTAGAAAAACTCTCTTTATTACTTTCAGCAATTATCCATTTTTCGAATTGAATACTTTCTTGAGAACGTTCTCCGTTATAAATAGTTACACTCATCTTTTAGTTTTCTCCCCTTTAAATAATCATTTTTATCGTCCATTTTGTTTCAAAACACAGAATAATGATATGTAATAGCCGTAAATCTTAGAAAGTTTTCAAACTGTTTTACATCTTTATTATACTTTATTATCCTTTTTTTCCTAAATATAAAAAGCCCAAAACTATTTCTCCACTTTTAAGACAAATAGTTTTGGACTTTTAAATTAAAACAATCGATTCATATACTTTCCTCTAGTTTGTTTAAAGGCTATTAGAATCCCTTTTAAGAGCGATTCAATAATTTCGAAGTAAATTAAACGACATGAAGTTTGCAACGTCTAGAAAACGCTATATTTTGCTCTAGGACGTTGCAAACAACTAATTAAACTTAAATTGTTATACGTGTACCTGCTTTTCCATCTAATGCAGCTATCGCTTGATCTAATGAACAAATAATTGCCTCTTTACCTAATTTCGCAAATTCTATAGCTGCTTGCATTTTTGGTAACATACTTCCTGCTGGGAATTGTCCTTCTGCAACATATCGTTCAGCTTCTGCTACTGTAATGTGGCTTAATTTTTGCTCATTTTCTTTCCCAAAATTAATATAGACATTTGGTACATCAGTTAGCATCATGAAAACATCCGCATTCACTTGTTGTGCAAGCTTTAATCCTGAACGATCTTTGTCAATGACTGCTTCAATACCGTGTAATTGACCACTATCTTCACGATATACAGGTATACCGCCGCCACCAGATGAAATAACGATCGTATCATCAATTAAACGTTTAATTTCGTCTATACCATGAATGACCTGTGGTTCTGGTGAAGGGACAACTCGTCTGTAACCCCTTCCTGCATCTTCCGCCATCGTAAAACCTTGTGCTTCTAGTCGTTTCGCTTCTTCCGCTGAGAAAAATACACCAATCGGTTTAGTCGGATTTTTAAACGCTTGATCTTCCTTGGCCACTTCAACCATTGTTAGCAATGTCACCACGTTTGTAGCAATGCCTCGTTCTTTCATATGGTTTTTTAAAGCTGTTTCCATCATATAACCAATGAACCCTTGTGATTCGGCATTACAAACATGAATTGGTAGTGGTTCGACTACATTTTTAGCAGCTTCGTTCTGAGCAATAATATTTCCTACTTGCGGACCATTGCCGTGTGTGATGACGATTTTATGCCCCGCTTCTCGAATTTCCACCATATGGCCTGTTGCCGACACTACGTTTTTGAATTGATTATCATAAGTTGCTGCTTGTTTTGGCTGTAAAATGGCATTACCGCCCAAAGCAATAACTACACTCTTTCCCATTTCTTTCACTCCTTAATTAACGACATGTAAATGCCATAAAGCGTATCTATACCAGATGAAGAGCCTACTTCTATAAGACTTTCCATACTTTCTAAAGATGGATCATGTTGTAATGTTGTAATCTTCGAACTAAATACGCCATCTAGAGCACATGTTAAAAAGCGCTTACTGACAACGGTAGTTAAAGGTTCCTTGATTAACGCTTTTAAAGTATCAAGATGTTTATGTTCGATAAAATTATTTAGAAAATGACCGTACAATATGCCGACCAGTATATCGTCACCAGTTGGTGTCAAACCTTGTCCACGTCCAATAAAATAACGGAATGTCTTCTCAACATTTTGAGTTGGATCATGTAATCTATTGATCAAGGCCAACACACGTGCTCGTTCAAAATCTGTTGAGTCATATGATGTAAATGAAATGCATTGTAAATTTTCTTTTATTTTATTTAGATTTGCATGTTCAAAATCCATATTTAACGGTAGTATTTTTACATTAAACACCATTTCGAAACGGTTATGAAAAAGACGATTATTTCGAAATATTAATGTATCGCCTACCTTAATATTGCTCTTTAACCTTTTTTTCGTTTGAGGATCAAGCAAAATCCCAAACGGAAATGTCCCATTTTCATTGGTACCAACAAATATCAATTCACCATTTCGATCAACAATATTTAAACCTTTTTCAAAAATACTATGCACGGTAAAAGTTTTTCCTTCATTTAATAATTGAAGTGCGATTGAACCAATCGCACTTGCTTGTAAAATCATCCTTTAAAACCTAGCTTTTCAGCATATGCCGTGATTGCCTTCTCAAAACATTCGATTGGCGGATGGACTGTACCAGCACCAATTTGTCCATAACCCGCAATTTTGTGGGCAATACCAGTGTTGATGACTGGTGTGATCCCTGTTTCAACAACTTTCCGTGCATCGATACCTAAACATGCGCCTTTGAAATTCCAAGTTGGAATAACAAAGTTAGGGTTTTCGCTAATACAGATTTCAGTCATTTGATTACTTGTTTCAAGCGCATCATTAAATCCACCAGTACCAACAAAGCGTGTTACTGCAGGGGCTGCAATCATCGCCATACCTCCGACACCGATTGTTTCTGTAATCGCTGAATCACCGATATCAGTGTTTGCATCTTCTGCTGTGTAACCTGTGAAATATAACCCTTGTGGCGTATTAACAGGACCAGTAAACCATTCGTCTCCCATACCAGCAATACGGATACCAAAGTTTTCACCGTTTCGGCACATGGCGGTAACAACTGTACCGTGTTCGATTGTACGTGCTGCATCCATCATCGCTTTGCCAGTCGCCATTGCAATATTTAAGAAAAATTGGTCTGTGTCAGCTAAAAATTGGATTACTTCTGTACGTTGTTCTTTTTCAACGTCTTCTAATGATGCAATTACTGGAGATAGTTCTTTTAAAAATGCAAGTGAAGCTGCAATATTACGCTGGTGGAACTCATCACCCATTGCAATAGCTTTAGCAATCAATACGTTTACGTTCAAGCCTCCATCAAATGTTTTTAAGGCTGTACTTAATACTGGACCTAATACATCTTTCATCCAGTGTAAACGATTGATAACTTGCTCATTATAAGCGCCGAAGCGTAATACTGCACCAATCCCTTCGTTCATTTGACAGTACGCTTCGTTACCACTCTCTTTGTTAATAACGACAAGGACTGGCATGTTAGGTGAAGTGATACCGCCCATTGGTCCAACTGCATTCACATGGTGACAAGGAATGAACGTAATTTTATCGTTTTCAAGTAAATCACGTGCACCCTCCTCGTCTTTTGCCCACCCTTCAAAAAGGATTGCGCCAACACAGGAACCTTGCATAGGATCTGTCATGTTTTCATATTTAATTGGAGGTCCAGCATGTAATAACACATACTCTTCTAATTCAGGAATGACAGACTTTGCAGGTACAACATCCGTTAAAAATGGTGCTGCTGCTATAATCTTCTGGATAACGGCTTCGTTCGCTTCATTTATTGTTTTGTAACCCATTAGATTGTACCTCCTTCATAATAGTTTAAGAATTGAAGTACTTTCATTAACTTCTCATCGCCAGCAGCAATTGGACGCCAGTTAAATTGAACACATTCCGAGCCACTGTTTTGAACAACTTCCGTAAAGCTTTTTAGCCCAATATTGATCACACTTGGTTTCATATTGATTAACGACATCACTTTATCATCTACTGTTAAATTTTCTTTTGTATAGTCAAATTTTTGTACATCTACAATAGGTTGTTCCACTTTACCGCCTACAAGTTGGATAGCTGTGCGAACCATTTGGTCGTTTGTCTTACAAATAATTGCACCACTCTCTTTTAAGATCTCCATTTGTTTCTCATAACCTTGGATGTCCTGTGCTGTACCTACAACTGTTGCAAGCACTGCAAGTTGACGACCATCTTGACGTGCGCTGTCTAAAATATGTTTAATTGCTGGTGCTAGTTCACTGGCCATATCTTCATGACCACCGTTACCGATTACGTTATCAATCATAATGACCGCTGTTTCAGGATCGTTTACGGATTTTTCAAGCATTTCGATACGTTTTTCGGGATCAATCATCGGGTGTGGTTTGCCTTTTGTATAAACATCATCACCTAAATCGATAATTTCATGATTTTTTGTTTTTAAAACAAAATTATCGTACTGTTCTTCCGTTATTGTATCTTTGAAAGCATCTCTCACTAGCATCGCTGCTTCAGATGCTAACGTACCTCCTGAATAATAACCTTTTATACCAACTTGTGATTTTTGTAATAAAACATTTACACGTTCAGCTGTTGTTGGTTCAAAATTCGGTTTATCCCCATTTGATAATTGGACAGCTACAACTGCTGCTTCTTCGAGTGTATAAGCATGATAGATGTTCTCTTCTTGATAGGTAGGTTTGGCACCTAAAAATAGCGTAACAACTGGTTTATTAATATTTCTTAATAAGTTTAATACTTTGCGTTGTACTTCCTCTGCAGGTGGTTTGGAGATCACTGTAATTACTTTTACTTTCGGATCTTGATTTAACGCTTTGATGCTATCTAACATAGTGATGGCACCAACTTCCGTCGATAAATCACGTCCACCAGTACCAAGAGCGTTTGTAACACCTTTACCATAACGGTCAATAATTGTTGTGACTTCTTGGATTCCTGTACCTGATGCCCCAACAATACCGATATCACCTTCGTTGACGTTATTTGTAAAGGCAAGAGGTACGCCGTTAATAAGTGCAGTACCACAGTCTGGACCCATCACTAATAACCCTTTTTCATGCGCTTTTTGTTTCAATTTCACTTCGTCTTCTTTCGAAACATTGTCACTGAACATGAATACGTGTAAACCTTCGTTTAAAGCGTTTTCCGCTTCCATTGCTGCATATTGACCAGGAATAGAAATTAACGCTAAGTTCGGATTGTTAGCAAGCTCCAATGCACGTTTCCAGTTATGTGCTTCTTGGTCTTTAGATGCGTCTTGTGAATCAGACTCACCTTTTAAAGCTATCTCTACTTCTTCTTTCACTTCGTCTACTTTTTCTTCTTGATCTGTATCTACAACGATGACGATATCATTTGGCTTTGCTTTTTCTAATTCGTCCGTGCCTAAGCCTGAAGATTTGAAAATATCTTTGTTCGCTGGTGTTCCCATCATGATTGATACTTTGTTTACACCGTCAATTGCAGATAGTTTGTTTGATAAAAGCATTAACACGATGGAGTCTTTATAAGTGTTTTCTTTTATAATTGTGTATAACATGATGATCCTCCAATTTATTATTCTGCAAATCTATTTTTTCCGTGGTAACGATCGTAGTGAATATCATCTGACACAAGATAGTTGTATATGTCGTCTACGATTTCAATACCTTCTTCATCATATTCCTTACTTCTTAATATACCGCGTTCACCTGGGTAATAAATTTCTCCATACCCCTCTGCCGCTGGTTGCGTTTTTAATTCATTGAGCATTGTAGTAATTTGTAGTTTGAAAGCATCTAAATCTGTAAAATATGCAGGGTTAATCACGATATGAAGTTGACCTAAATCGCGCCCTTTTGTTAAGTCCTGATACATGGAAGACACATGTATACCATGTGGAACTCCCAGAAGGCTACCGGATAAAATATCCACCATCATCATCAAGCCATATCCTTTTGGACCTGCAATCGGTAAAAGTGCATGAACATCTCTTGCATTCGTTGTTGGTGCACCAGTTGCATCTACTGCCCATGTATTTGGAATAGATTCATTTTTACTTCTTGCGTCTAAAATTTTGCCCCATGCTTGGACAGTTGTCGCCATATCAAATGTGATGATACGTTCATCAGCGGATGGTGCACTAAAAGCAATTGGGTTTGTCCCAAAGTAAGGCTCAGTTCCTCCAAATGGCACGACCATAGGATCTGATTGACACATACTTATGGCAACCATATCTTGCTCTGCCGCCATTTCAACAAAGTAACCTAATGCACCACTATGAGAAATGTGTTTCATACCAACAACGGCAATACCTGATTTTTTTGCCATTTCAATTGCTTTTTCCATCGCTTGTTTGGCAACTTGGTGACCTGGACCATTATCTCCATTAAAGACCGCAGATGCTGGACCTGTTTGCTCAAATGTATAATTTGGATTTGCTGTAATCCCGCCTTTTGCGATTCGTTCAGAATAGTATTCAACACGTACGGCACCATGAGAATGAATACCTCTATGATCAGCGTATGTTAATACGTCTGCAACATCATTTGCCGCCCCTTCATTTAATCCCGCTTTTATAAACTTTTGTTTCATTAAATTAAATAGTTCTTCCTTCGATACACGCATATTGTCAGCCCCTTCTCTTACATCACAATAATATTTTGTCAGATTCTACATAAGTGAATTTCTTTTGTAACTGAGATACCTAATGAATCTTTCGATAGCTTCAAAGATTCATTAGGCCTCCTCTTTATAGGTCAATGTCTCGGTTTGCATCTTTAGAATAAATGTATGAGAATGGTTCATCTAAACCAATTGCATAGGTTGCTTGCGGTACATAAGCGCCCATAAAGATATAATCCCCTTTATCAACCGGCATCCATTCGTTGTCTAAGTTGTACATGCCTCGCCCACTTAAAACGTACGCGCCGTGTTCTTGGACATGTGTTTCAATGTAACCATGTGAAGCACCTGGTTTAAATGAAAGAATATGAATGTTCATGTCATATCCAATTTCTTTTGGTAATAAGTCTTGGATTAATACTTCTTTCATACCTTCATATGCCTCTTGTTCGATGTCGTTCACATTACCTGTAACGACTTCTGGTGTATACCCTTTAAGAGGTTGATAACGTTTTTTGTATAAGAATAAGCGGCTATCTTCACCGTTATTATTATTTTCAAAAGTCAACTGTAAGTGTGGTGGTACATATAAGTACCCACCTTCTGTTAATTCGTATCTTTTACCATCTGCAAAGGCATTAATTTTGCCATAAACAACGTATACAAATGATTGAATACCATCACCAGCGAACCCAGTTTTGTTTCCGCCTTGGTTTTTTACTGTTACTAAGTAATCTACAAATCTTGCACCTAAACGTGGGGATCCTAAGATTGTTACGTCACAATCTTTGAAGCCAGGTACAACATTATTAACTAGGCCGTCTGGTGTGATTACCGCGAAATTGTCTTTTTTAATGACAGAACGTGTTTCTAATAAACCTTCTCTGTATCCTTGAACTTGATTTAAATAACCCATAAATATTCGGCTCCTTTTTTATTATTTTTATTCTTTATACGCTAGTTCATAAAGTACATCTGCTAATACTTCAATACCTTTAACAAGGTCTTCTATCTTCGTCTCTTCAGTAATATTGTGACTAATTCCACCAATAGAAGGTACAAACAACATCGCCGTTGGAACATATTGCGCGAAGATTTGTGAGTCATGTCCTGCACCAGAAGGCATCACTTTATATTGATCACCTACATTATTCTTTGCTGCTAGTTCAATGATTTGAACGATATCTTTGTCCATCAATGTTGGTGCCTCATCCATCCATAAATTAATGTCGTAAGTCATGCTATTGGCTTCGGCGACTAATTTAATTTTGTCTTCGATTTCTGCTGCAAAATCATTTAGTATTTGCTGATCAATATGACGACAATCTATTGAGAACGTAATTTCACCTGGAACTACATTTACTGTGTTTGGTACAAGTGTGACATGACCGAACGTTAATACCAGTGGTTCCCCAATTTCTCTAGCACGTTTTGTTAAGTCCGAGACAATTTCACTATAGGCAACAACTGTATCGCGACGTAATGACATTGGCGTAGTGCCAGCGTGGTTTGCTTCACCTTTTAAGTTAATCGTGAAGCGTTTTTGACCGACGATGCCATTAACAACACCGATTGTTTTGTTTTCTGTCTCTAACACTTTACCTTGTTCAATATGAATTTCAACAAATGCTTTGATGTCATTACGAACGTCAGTAGTTTTTCGATAATCAAAGCCTGATTTACGCATCGCATCTGCGAACTTAATACCCCCAGCATCTTCAATTGTGTCAACATCCGATTTTTTAGCTAGGTTAAAGAAATTTTTGCTACCCCAAAATGTGTAAGGGAAACGACTACCTTCTTCTTCTGCAAGTGATAATACTTCTAGAGATCGTAGCGGTTGACCATATTTTTCTTTTAAATATTTCACAGCAACAAGTGCAGATAAGATACCGAATTGACCATCAAGATGCCCACCTTCAACAACTGTGTCGATATGTGATCCTGTCAAAATTGTTTCGTTTGGATATTTACTTCCAACAAGACGTCCGGATAAGTTCCCGATGTCGTCAAAACTTGCTTCTAATCCTTCTTCTTTGAATGTTTTTTCCAGCTCACGAACTGCCTCATTCCATTCTTGAGAATATAAAAGGCGTGTAATTCCACCTTGTTCTAAGCCACCAAAACCTGTGAATTTCTTATCTAATAACTCAAACGTCAATTGAATATCCATACCTCTTTCACTCCTTCCTTCTACACCTTTATTATAGGTCCTTCCCCATAACCATTCATTGACACAACGAACAATAATGGAGGGTCATTTTATGCACTTTAGACAAAAAAATTGGTAAGGAGCAAGTAGCCGTGAGGTAAAAAGAATGCTGTTCGCTATCGATTATGTAAAGGAACTAAAAAAGCGTTTGAGTGGAGCAAATAATCGAGTTTATCTTTACGAAAAAACAAAAACCACATAGTAAATCTATGTTATAACTTAGATTTACTATGTGGTATATTATTTACGTCATTAGAGGATAAACGATAACCCTAGTGTCATGATACATACGAGAAGGAGCAAGCCTAAACTGTATCGTATTGTATATTGAAAGATTTTTGACTCATTCCCAGTTTGATTAACAGCTGCCGCAGCAATCGCGATGGATTGTGGTGAAATCAATTTCGCTACGCTTCCTCCAGCCGTATTAGCTGCCATTAGCAATGATGGTGAGATGCTGATCTGCGTTCCGGTAACTACCTGCAAGCTGCCAAATAATGCGTTATTATTCACAACAGATCCCGTGAGAAAGACACCGATCCATCCTAATACTGGACTAACAAATGGGAAAAATTCACCCGTTTTGGCAAGCGCCAGTCCTAGTGAAGTGCTAAGCCCAGAAAAGTCCGAAAGATTTGCAAAAGCCATTACAAGTACAATCGTAAAAATTGGTAACGATAGTTCTTTAATAGTGTTACCTAACAAATGAACGGATTGTTTGATGTTTAACGCAGGAAACAGGACACTTGTTAAAATGATGGCCAATAAAATCGCCGTTCCCGTAGCCGAAACAAAGTTAATATTTAAAATAGCTGGTATAGAGATTGCTTCTGTTACGATCGGTGGTGTACGCATGATTTGATCATGTAATCCTGGAATTTTCAAAGCGACAGTCGTAAAATCAAGTGCACCACCATCTACAAATAATTGTTTAAATGCAGGCAAGCTCCAAACGGCTATAACACCTGTGAGTATATAAAATGGTGACCACGCTACCAAAATCTCTTTCATCGTATAGTTTTTTAATTTCCCTATTAGTTCTACTCCCGGTTCATGGTAAATCGTTTTCGGTTGCCATTTCCTTAAGAATAATGCTAAAGCAACCATACTAACTAAAGAAGGAATAATATTCGCAAGCTCCGGACCGATCATAGTAATTGTCAGTAAATGAAGCACTGCATAGACACTACTAACGACTAAAATAGCTGGGAATATTTCTTTTATTCCTTTGATACCATCTAAAATAAAGATGAGGAGAAAAGGTACTACAAATGAAATTAAAGGTAATAGATAGGCTGTCATTCTTGACAGTTCTAATGTTTCCAACCCACCTACTTCAGCACCAGTAATGACTGGAATTCCAACTGTACCAAATGCACCCGTAGAGGCATTGGCGATTAGACAAAGTCCTGCAGCTTTAATCGGATGAAAACCAAGCGTCACAAGTAAGGCTGCACAAATAGCAATTGGCACACCTAATCCGGCCGCTCCTTCCAAGAAAGCATTAAAACAGAAACCAATGAGCAATAATTGAAGTCTTTGATCCTCGGTAATATTCGCTATACTACCACGTACGATCTCAAATTTTCCGGCTTGCACAGAAATTTTGTACAACCAAACAGCCATAATGACGATATAACCGATAGGCCACAGCGCTTTGCCTGTTCCAAGAAGAATGGCCGCGAAAGCTTTAGTAATCGGCATATCGAAAATTCCGATTGAAATGATCATAGTAACCCCTAAAGTTAAGGCTGCTGCATAAATCCCTTTTAATTTAAAGATTGTTAAACTAAGTAGAAATAGGAGTATAGGAAGAAAGGCTATGATGCCACTCGCTATTTCGTTTCCAAGTGGATTGTATTGTTGATCCCACATCGTTGTCACTTCTTTCTAACGTAGTTATTTCTAACATGGTTTAGTTGAGTAAAGGTAAATTTCTTTGTTCGAGCTACTTTAGCATGCTATCCTTGTTGTAACCCACTTTTCAAAAACAAAAGCATCACGTAGAATATTTTGACCTAGTTCAAGCATATGATTCTCCTTTACTATTTCGAAATAAAGGATTATACGTATAATAACCTTCAAAAATAGTATACAATCAGAGTGATAGCTTATCCTTGTAGCATCTTACATATTTAAATAATATTTTGGCTTTTTCTAACAAAGATAGAGGAGATGATTCTTGTGACAACATTAAAAGAGATTATGTCTGTCCAACAATTTTCTGATTTAATATTGTTAAATGATGAGGGCGATATAGAAAGAGAAGTAGAAATGGTCGATATTACAGAAACGCCTGATATTAAAAATTTCACAGCACCACACTCATTTATCGTCACTACGGGTATGTGTTATCAACACGACCAATCCGGATTAATAGATCTCATACGAGAATTAAATGATATACAAGTTGCCGGCATAGGCGTTAAGTTATCGCGCTTTTTAGAAAAGATCGACGAGGACGTATTAGAATATGCAAATGAGTTAAAATTCCCCATTATCAGAATCCCTGATAGTTGGAATCTTGGATCCATTACGCACCATATATCATCCTATATATTGGATGAAGAAACTGAAAAGTTATATTTTGCATTAGATATCCAACAAGAATTAAATACAATGCTTATGAGGGGTTTGAGCTTGGAAATGATGATTGAACGTATGAGCAGACTCCTTAGAGTCCCAGTGATGCTCTTAAATCCTTTCCATCAAATTAAATCGATGAGTCATCACTTTCACGAGCACTCAGAGCAAGTTCAAAAAAATCTTAGTTACTTCAAAAGATGTGTTAATTCCAATCAAATTTCTCCTAGTAATAAAGCATCTTTCCAAGAAGAACATATTATTTTCGAAGTTCCAGCATTTAAATATTTCCCATATTATTTGATGGTCTCAAATGTCAATACGCTTACGTATCCATTTAGTTTGCTTGCCATAGAACAAGCTGTCAATACACTCAGTCTCGCCATCTATAAAAATAGTAAAATCAAAGAAGCGGAACAACAAGATGTAAACCGATTTTTCGAAACGTTAATGTCTGAACATCCTGATAATCTCATTTCAGTCAAGCAGCACCCTGAGTTTTTAAAAAAGCATCTTATCCAACCATCTAATTTCTATCAAGTGATCGTTTGTGCAATTGATCAAGAAAGAGATGTGGAAAATAATATTTATTTGAATGAACGCTATCAGATGACCTATGAATGGCTCACGCATAAGTTGACGGACATAGATCCTTCCATCAGTGTCTATATGTCTCCAGGAAATCATCGGTTTACGATACTATTACAAACGAAACATCAACACTATTTAGATTACTGCAAATATATCCAAAAAGAATATCAAAAACTTTTTAATAGCACACTTTCATTTGGTATTGGAAATGAAGTCACCGAATTCTCACAGTTACCACTCTCTTATTTCGAAGCGAATGAAGCTTTTGATCATAAGTCTGAAAGTGGGAAATTAGAATTTATAGAACTCTATAAATCTAAAAGTGTAGAAGAATTATTACAACTCATTCCAGCCAATAAATTAAAGCCGTTTATCACGTATACGCTAGGTTCATTAGCCTATCCGAAGACGACGAAGGAAAAAGAGCTAAAACATACATTGAAAATTTATTTGGCGAACCATTGTGATCTTACAAAAACTTCAGAAGATATATTTATTCATCGGAATACGGTCAAATATCGGATTAAAAAATGTGAAGAGATATTAGGTCATTCTATCGCATCGCCTGACATTTCACTGGATTTACGATTAGCGTTATTTGCATCAGAGAAAATAACGTTTTAAATTAAATAACCCACTAAAAAGCTATTGTAAATGCTTTTTGGCGGGTTATTTAATGGAAAAAGAATACGCTTACTTCCCCACCACATTTTAATAATAAATTTAATCACAAAGCTACCCATCGACGGGGGATAAAGATCACTCCATTGATGGGTAGCTTTGTTTTATTCATTAATTAGGGGTGGGGTTGTTTTATTCTCTCGCAACATCACGACAAAGAAAAATAGAATCGCTGCTACTGCAAGAAGTATTGCTGCAATATAGAATGCTAGTACTTTCGAGCCAGTGATATCACCAATGTAACCTGTAAGAGTTGGCGCAACAACGGATGAACTCATTCCAAAGAAGTTAAAGAAACCTAGTGCTTTAGCAACTTTATCAGAAGAAACTGAATCAGTTACATATGTGATTAACACTGGATCAATAGCAAGTTTACCTAATAAGCCATAAAGGATGAGTGCAGCATATAGCACAGCAGGGTTAGGTGCAAATACGGTTAAACTTATAGTTACGGCTGCACCGATTAACAACAGGAAAATTAATTTCAGACGCATATGTGCATTTTTGTCAATATACTTAGAAAAGATCAATGCGCCAGGTACTGCTGTTACTGCAACTAAAGCAGCAACATATCCTACTGAGCCTTGTTCGAATCCTTTTTCTGCGACAAGGAATGATGGTAACCATGTCACAATCATGTAATAACCATAACATGTTGCAAAATAGACAAAATAAATAACTAATTTTTTAGGCGAGAATAAATCTATGGCTTGAGATCCTGTGTCTTCATTTGTAGTTTTCTTATCTTCAGCCGTTTCATTTATAGCTATTTTTTTGTCTTGTTTAACAAATAACATAAACACAAATGTTACAGCTACTATTAAGACAGCTGTAATATACAGCATGTAATTCCATTTGATTTCAAGACCACCTACTAAAACAGATGAGCCTACTAGACCAATGACCATACCTAATGCAGCACCACTGTTGATGATCGCATTTGAAAAGCTTTTCTTATCTTTAGGCATATGTTTAGCAGATAACGAGAATGCTGCCCCATAGTATGAACCAGTCGAAAGGCCTGCCAATAAAGCACCTATATATACTTGAGTGATTGTCGAGCTTGTCCCAATGACGAATGCTGCTAGCGCAAAAATAGCAAACGCAGGTATCAATACTCGTTTTTGACCAAATTTATCAACGAGTATTCCTGATGGAATTTGCATACCTGTATAAGCAAAGAAATAAATAGAAGCAACAAGCCCTACTTGTGTATCGCTAATATTCCCAAGTGATTCTTGAATTTGTGGATATATTGGCGTAAGTATTGTACGATAAATCCAAATAACTACCCAACCTAAACATAGTGCAAAGATGATTTTTTTGTAATAATTCGGGTCATGTTTAACTGTTTGTTCCATGGTTGACACTCCCATTTTTTTGTATTTACTGTTGTTATTACTTAACTTGATTGTAGGTTACGACTAGGTAAATAACATTGTTCAATTTGAACAAAAATAAAAATAACTTTAAACACTATAGACAAAAGAACATTCTTGAAATAAGTAAAGTTTCGTCTAAACCTATAAACCCTCGCTTTATGTTACTGTTGAATCTTTGAGAAATTGTCTAAAAAGCGAAAAAAAAAGCGGATTGAGAAAAATCTTTCATTTCCTCAAACCGCTTCTCTAGGTATTATAATTGGACATATAATGAAAAGGCTGACAAAAAACAGTCAGATTTTGATTTTGACTATTTGGACAACCTCGTTCTATGATCCACTTATTCCTGTGAAATAAGTTTAACCTCACTTTTTTTACAATGAAAACTAGTTAACCAACAGACGTGAAAGTTAACTCAATACTATTAATGCGGAATAAAACCAATTGGTGTTGGACCCGCAATTCCTAACATAACAAAATCTTTATCAGAATTATTAGTCATACCATGCTTTTCACCCGCACGAGCAACAACAACATCACCAGCTTTAATTTGCACCATTTCACCACATTCTGGATAAAAATCGGCTGTCCCTTCAATAACAATCCAAATATCATCAGCTTTCTCGTGTGAGTGAAGTGGCAAAGTTTGCCCTGGACGCATACACCATACAGCTCCAACAGTATTAGGTGTTTCATAGAAAATATGTTTTGTCGCTTCTTCTTCTCTAAACTCTTGAATATCTGGCCAATGGAAAATACGATTTTTTAAATCTTCTCTTACTAATTGTTTTAATGTCATTGTATTTTCTCCTTGTTTCGAATTTCAAATTTACCCACGTTATTTAGCTTTTATCAGATAACGATTATCTTCGAATAATATTTTGAGGTTTCCCCTCTAAGAATGCCATTGTGTTATTAAATGCAATTTTAGCCCGCAATTCCATCGCTTCATTAGTAAGGAAACCTACGTGTGGTGTTAAAATTACATTTTGGGCGTGTAATAGTTTATAGTCTCCAGGAATAGGTGGTTCCATATCAAAAACGTCGATACCAGCTCCAGCAATTCGCCCTTCATTTAATGCATCTGCCAATGCATCATTATCAACAATCGGACCTCGTGCACAGTTGATTAAAATAGCTGATTCCTTCATTAATTCCAATTTTTCTTTAGAGATTAATCCCTTCGTACTTGGTAGTAACGGAATATGTAAGGACACAATATCAGATTGTTTTAATACCTCATCTATTTCCATATACTCGATTCCTAAAGCTTCAGCTTCTGGATTTCTTCGGGATCGGTCTGCAGCCACTATTTTTGCGCCAAATGCTTTAAACAAATGAGCCGTCATCATGCCAATTTTACCTGTACCAATCAAACCAACTGTTTTCCCTTTAATTTCACGACCTTGGAATGCTCCTGGGAAATTAGCGACACGAATCTCTTTATCCCCCTGAGTAATATGTCGATACACATCTAATACTAAACCAATTGTTATTTCCGCAACTGCTTGATTTGCATAACCAGCAGCATTACATATTATAATATCTTGGTTTTTAGCTTGAGTGATCCCTACATGATCAACACCTGTAAAGGCAACATTGATTAGTTTTACATTGTCATTTTGATCAATGACTTCTGTAGGATAAGGATTATTAGCAATCATAATAACATCTGCACCTTCACTACGTCTTGCTAATTCTGCCGAATCCGTTGTTTTCTCGTTGTAATAAACAAATTCATGACCGCGCTGTTTAATTGGTTCCGCTAATTTTTCAATGATCGAATCCGAAACATTTAATGGTTCTAATAATTTAACTAACATGTCTTCAATTCCCTCCTATTATTTTGCAATACGTCTGTTGATTAACTAGGTACCATAGTTTAAAAATAGAAAGATTCACGTTAAAATCACATAGGAAGAGGTGAATGAAATATCAGTCATCACTTTGTACCTATTGCACAAAAAACATGGAATTTTCATTTTCTCTCGCTTCTTTTTCCTCCTGTTTTCTTATGGTATTCCTTAATGAAATTGTAGGATAAGAGCACTTAAATAACATTGTTCACTATCAACAAAAATAGAAACAACATTACATGTTTTTGACAAAAGAAAATAAGTAAAATAACTAGAGAATTATTCTTTATCGATCTAATGAGTCTTTCTATTTTCGCTCTCTGCGCGGTATTTTTGCATCTACATACAATAAAAAGCCCGTTTACCTCTAAGGTAAACGGACTGTTATAGCTAGTTTAATTGAAAAATTTTTATTAGTATTGCCAATTTCAAACCCCTCTATTAATTATTAGGTAGCTATACATAGGACAAACCCTCTTTCACAACAATAAAAATGAGGTTTGTTTAGTCGGAAGCAACCTTTTTTTATAAAACAAGCTGCCTTATTTGAAAAGTCAACGATGATTTCTTTTATTAAAAGTGAAGAAGCTTTTTTATGCTGATAGTCCATCATTAATCAATTTAGGATTTTCTTAGTTTGCATTTTTATCATCATTCCAGAAACTAACCCGATACTAAGTGTTGTAGCAAGAAGAATGAATGCTACTGTAAAGCTACCAGTTTTCATAAAGTAAACAGATATAATGGGCGCAACACTTGTTCCAGCAAATAAAATAACTGTATACATAGAGACTGCAATGCCACCCATTTTCCAGCCTAATTGACTAACAAGTGTTACTAACGAAGGAACAGCAAGAGCAATTCCACTAACAAATATGATACTGATGATGGTTAAACCAATTATGTTTGAAATAACGCTCATCATGATTAGTGCGATAATCGAAAGAGTCAAGGCAACTTTAAGTACAAACAACACATTGAATCGTTTTGCTAATTTTCCTGCAAAAGGTGACAATATCATTCCTAAAATACCAAAAGATCGAATGTAAATTAGCTTCTGACTACTCATTCCAAATGAAGCACTCGTAAGATACTCACCCAGAATAATATACATACTGACAAAAGACATTAATAGAACGAATGCAATCATATAACTGAATAGTAAATTTCCATTGGTAAAAATAGTACCGATCTTTTTCATGGGCTCCCATATATTTTTGGTTTGGTTATGAGCCACTCCTTTTGGTAAAAACCACGATACTAGGAAGGCAGTAAAAATATATACTATAGAAAGAACATAAAATATTACATGCCAATGAGTATGTTCACTAACATATCCGCTAAATACCTGACCTACAATTCCAGCTACAAGAAATCCTGTGCTTATAAAACCAACTGCTCCTACTTTTTTATCATTTGGAAATACCTCAAGAGTATATGCAAGTGCTACTGGTGAAAATGTAGCCGCCGCAAGTCCCTGTAACCCTCTTAGTAGTAGAATTAAAGAAAAATCAGTAACCATTCCTAGTAGCAACGTTATAATACTTAATGAAAAAAGCCCCATAACAATCACATTTTTTCGTCCGTATTTTTCTGATATAGCTCCATAGAAAAAGCACCCTGCAGCAAAACCAAGTGAAAAAATACTTGAAGTGATGCCTGCTTTGGACAATGAAATATGATAATAATCACTGAAAAGACTAATTAGAGGTATTGTTAAATATAAACTAGACATAACTACCATCCCTGACCAAGATAAAATAATTGTCATCAGAGAATAATTTACATAGTTTCCTGTAATTGCTTTGTTCATACAATAAATCACCCTTTTAATTTGATTAACTTATAGTTAGACAATCTAATTAAATGATTAAAAAAATTAAACTGCATCAACGAAGCTACAGTTTAACGTTCCACTTCAAGTCTTCTTTGTATAGATTTTAATAATTTATTAACTAGCTTCTCAAAGACTTTTCGTTCATCGGGTTCCAAATCAATCATGTTAGAAGCACAAGACGACCAATAAGTTGGCAAAATCTCAGCAACAAAAGTACGACCTTTATCTGTTAAACTCACGTAAATTTTCCTACGATCTTCTTTACTATGATTCCGTTCGACAAGATTTCTCTTTTCTAACCAATCGATCATCGAAGTTGCCGATGCTCTCGTAATCCCTAATCGTTCAGCTATAGCAGAAGGAGTCGCTCGTCTTTCACCATGTAGTGTAAGTAATATTAGTAAGTCTAATTTACTTTCTGTAATTCCGAAAGGAGCCAGCTCAATATCCATTACATCTAAAACGTAGTCACTTAACCACAACAACATTAATCCTAATTTTGCATCTTCTTGATCCGTATTATCCGAAGAAGTTGTTTGAATCAGCTCAATATACGGCTCTAGGCCTAATACTGGTAAATCATCTTCATTAGTGAACATTTTTTTAAATTTTGTCATTTAATCACCTTTTAATTAGATTATCTAACTATCTACCATTCTAACTAAAAATCTAAATTGATGCAAGGGGTATTATTACCATAAATTTCTTCATCTAAAGCAACACAAATTGCATGAATCCAGAAAGGTGCTTTCCTACTTTTCAAATAAACCTCATTTATTGTAGTAATTCTTGCATTTTTTCTGAATGAGGAATTTTTCATAGCATCCAACATTCCATTTTAATTGAACAAACATAATCAGTGACACAAGCCCCACCTAATACATGAATGAATACACCCACTTACAAAACAAAAAAGACACCACTTATAAATAAGTGATGTACTAATTATCCTATAATGTGCGCCATTAAAGATAGTTACTATTTTATAACAAAAACATACATTCACTTACCTTTAATATTTTCAAATTAATTGTTGTCCTTTATTCTTTTTTGTCAAAAACAACAGGTTCATTTTAAAAGGCCTATTCCACACTTTTTAACGATTCAATCATATTGATTTTCGTAACTTTTCTTCTAAGAAGCAAATTAGAGACAATCGTCAGTAAGAATGCCAGCAATACAGAAACAAAAATGATTAAAATAGTTAATTTATCAGGGATTTGCTGATGGGTACTTGATAGAGCCTTTACAATAATTTTATAAACATACCCACTAATCGGTAAAGCCACAATGACCGCAAATGAAGTTAATATAATGTTCTCCAAAAATATTAGTCTGCTTATTTTATTTTTTTGATAGCCTAGTACCTTAAGCGTTGCAAGCTCACGATTCCTTTCATAGATGTTTATGGACGATATCGTATAGATGGCGCCAAAAGAAAGTATGATGGCACTTGTGATGAACATGATAAAAACAAAACTGTTTTGTTTCACAATGTATTGAGCTGATTTTTTCAAATCATTCTTATCTGCAATTGTTTCTACATAACGATCTTGTTCAAAAAAGTCACGAACACTCATAAGGTCGGCGGCACTATTTGCTTGAACTAAAAGCGAGGTTGGATTGTAGTCTATGTTAAAGCTCTTTAAGTACTCTGGTGTACTGTAAAACGATGGATTCGAATACTGTGTGGATATATTTAAAACTTTCATATCTACAGTAGTATTTTTAAGCTCTGGTGCTGTGAACTTTATTTTGATAAAATCCCCTTTTGAAATATGGTATTTATCCGCGTAAGATTTTGGTACAAGTAAACCGTTATTTTCGAAAGGTATGATATTGTCTTTTTCGTCAAAGAAATGAATGAGATTGTTATTTTCTTCAGTAACTATTAAAGTAGCATTTTCTTTTTCATCCTCTTTGATGATTTCAATAGGAAAAGTCGATAAAAAATAACTTTCTTTCATACCAGGAGGTTGTTTTATCATATTAGGAGATGTACCGATCGTATAATCTACTTTTAAATCATAGCTATAAACATCTTCAATTTGATTTGCTACTTTTAGCAAGGATGCTTGAGTACCAAAAGCAGTGATTAGTAAAACCGTGCTAACAACAACACCAATCGAACTCGCTAAAGCCTTCTGTTTATTTAAAAATATATTTCTTAATATAAGTTTATTACTGTAGGAAATAGAACTCCAGAAACCTGGAACTCTTTCTATCAATAGCTTTTTCATCTTCTTTGGCGGTTTTGGACGCATAGCTTGTGCTGCACGTTCTTTTAATATAGCTCTACCGCTTAAGTAACATGCAAGAACTCCAAAAGCACTTGAGAAAATAATCGGAGGAATGATTGAAAATAGAGAGAGTGAGAATTTAATGTCAGGTAGAGAGTAGGCCCTCGCGCATGATGCCGTTACTAAAGGGATGAAAACAAAAGCGGCCATAACACAGCCAATGATTGAGCCTAGTATACTTGCCAACACAGGGTATCCCATATAATGAAGCATAATATTGCTATTTTTCACACCTAAAGCTTTCATAATACCAACTTGAATTCTTTGAGAATCGATTGTCCTCGACATGACTAGAAAAAGGATTACCGCTCCAATCAAAAAGAGTACTAATGGTATAACCTTACTCATTAAGTTATTGTTATTTATCGTTTGATTGATTTTAGAATAATTCAAAGTCCGTTCCTTGTTTACTTGATCTAAATAACTAAGCTGTTTAGATTGTACCTCGAATGATTTGCCTAATTGTTCAATATCATATCCTTCTTTAGCATCTACGATAATTTCATTATAGTAAAAGCCATTTAAGATTTCAGGTAATGTCTCTTCGGCGATATAAGCTACCCCATAAGTTTTATGGTCTTGAATTTCATTCTTTTTTGCATATTCTACATTCTCACCCAAACCACTAATTGTAAAATCAAAATTTCTGTCATTCGCCTTGATTGTGAATTGATCGCCAACACGATAATGATGTTCTTTTGCATAGTGAGAATCTAATAAAATCTCACCCTTGTTTAATGGGATATTCCCTTCGATAATAGTAGGCGTATTTATTTCATTGTTTTCAGGGATCGTATGAATTTTTAATGCAGTTTTGTAATCTTCAAAGGCTTGCGTTCCATCAAAGGTATAACGTCCTTCAATTTTATGGATTCCTTCAATTTTACTCAAACGCGTCACATCATTTTTAGAAAGGTGACTGTAATACACATTTAGATCGCTTAAATGATGTTTTTGGAAGTAATCCTTCGTATAAGCACTTAGATTAGTGCTATACGTTACTAGTCCCGCATAGAAAAAAGCACCAACTGCGATAATAATCAGTATTGCTATAAATTGCCCTATAGATTGTTTGATGTCCCTCAATAATTTTAAAAACAATTTCATGTTTACCACTCAATCCCTTCAACACTTTGTTTTTCATTATTGATCGTGACGCTTTCAATGTATCCGCTTTTAACTTTAATAATTTTGTCTGCCATAGGAGCAATTGCTGAATTATGTGTGACCAAAACAACGCATTTCTTCGTTTCTCTGTTTAAATCTTGCAAAGTCTTTAATACGGACTTACCAGTTACATAATCCAAAGCACCGGTTGGTTCATCACAAAGTAAAAGCAAGGGATTTTTTGCAACCGCTCTAGCTATAGCCACTCTTTGCTGTTCGCCACCTGAAAGTTGTGAAGGGAAATTTTTGAGACGATTCTCTAATCCGACTTGATGTAAAATCTCCTTTGCATCCAGAGGGTGTTTACATACTTCAGTAGCAAATTCAACATTCTCGAGAGCATTTAAATTCGGAATTAAATTATAGAATTGAAAAACAAAACCAATTTTCTCACCACGATATTCTGTTAACTTTTTTTCATTCAATCTTGTAATTTCTTGATTCCCAACAAATACTTGACCCGAGGTAGCCGTATCCATACCACCAAGAATATTCAAAATCGTACTTTTACCCGCCCCACTTGCACCCAGTATAACGACAAATTCCCCTTCATAAATAGAAAAATCAACACCATCAAGAGCCTTGATTGGGACTTCTCCTATTTTGTATTCTTTCGTTACGTTTAAAAATTCGATAAGCTTTTTCATTTATTTCATCCCCTCAAATCATTTTTGGTCAACGTCAAGTAACTCTAAAATAAACAACGATTGTCGTATATTTTAGAGTTACATTTTTTTCGCTTCATTTTTGTCGATATACGTTATCAAGAAGCCATTGATCCTGGCAAAATAATAGACATTTAAAAGCGTTGCAAAAGACCGTTTTTTGTAGCAGTTTCACCCTTATGGAACAGTATGGTACTCCCTTACTCACATCCTCAAGATGTTTCCGTTGCGTGTGATGCTGTCATACCTCGGAATAAATTTTACCTAGAATCGACTGCCAGACGGTATATCTTTCTAATAATATATAAGCTGGCGGAATTAAATATATACATGTTTTGGAAAAAATACATTTAAAAAACCACTGATTATTAATGAAGTTTTATTTAACTTCAACTCTTAGTTGACATAATAAAATTATAGATAGAAATAAATGTGTTCTTCTTTAAATCGCCCATAAAAAAAACCACTCCATTTGCGATTAGTTACGTCACACGAAGCGGTTACCTTTTCTTCGATATGTATAGCCATCATAAACGAAGAAGATTATTTTATTTAAAAGTAAAAATGAGAAAATCTCAAATTATTTTACGTTTTTTAAAATACATCATACAATGAATATCTAAAGTAGAGGAGAATTAAAGTGTTAAATAAATTAAGTGGTACTATTTATTATTTATCCTATCAAGATGAAAGAGAACGACCAACTTTAGGATTGGTATGTGGTGAGCAGTATAGTCTAATTATAGATTCTGGTAATTCTACTCAACATGCTAAAGATTTTTTACTATAAATCAAAAAACTAAATGTACCACCTATCAAATATTTGGTCATTCCCCAGCGGATTTGGATCACATCCTTGGTATGAATGAATTTGATGCAACTGTTATCGTTAATAGTCAAACAAACGAACGATTAAAAGAATGGCAAATTTATAAATTTGAGGATCACTCCCTTCTAGAATATGTGAATACTAATCAGATGAAGACTATGTGTATGAAGATTATTCAAGCAGACATACCAAACCGCGAGAGTTTTAAATTGAACTCTCCGAATGTAATTTTTGAAAATACATTAACCATTGATTTAGGTAATAAAGTTTGCATCTTTGAAAGAATCAAAAGTACTCATACAGACGACTCCACCATTGTTTATATCCCAGATGAAAAGGTTGTTTTTTTAGGTGATGCCGCATATGGTACAACTACAAATTCCCTTTTTCATTTCAAGCAATCATTGTTATTGCCTATGATAAAAGACATTCAAAAATATGATGCTGATATGTTCCTACTTGGTCATGAATCGATTTGTGATTCTGATGAAATGAATATTTATTGGGAAGAGTTAACAACCGTAAGTCGAGCTGTACAATCTACCCCACTAGAAAATGCTACTGAGTGCTTTAAGGTAGAAAATAATAGGGACCCTAATGATAATGAATTATTTTTCATACAAGCGTTTGTGAATGATCGTATAGTTCAATCCAATTAATTCTATAAATTAGTTGCCACTTCATTTAATTGATGACAAGGCTAAAAAATAACTCAGAAGTTCCTCCGAACTCCTGAGTTATTTTTTTATTTAGTTAAGGCCTTCATATCTGCCACTATCGTCTCAACGGGTACATCTGTAGTACCGTCATAATCCTTCACAACTATACCATCAGCATCCACTAAGTAGTAACTTGACATATGTACGACTTGGTCAGAATTCGGATCATTCTTTACTAATGAATTAAACGATTTCCTTGCAAACTGTTCAATATACTTTTGATCATAGCCAGTTAATAGCTGCCATTTGCTTGCATCAGGCACTGTATACGTTTTCAAATAATTCGTTAAAACTTCTGGCTTATCAACCTCAGGATCAACACTAAAAGCTACAATTTGATAGTCTTCCAGACCTTTATCTTTAAGCGCCTTTTGCACCTCTGTCATGTTATACGTCATTGGTGGACAAATGGTATTACAATTAGTAAAGATGAACATCGCTAACCATGGCTTACCTTTTAAGTCATTTAGGTTTACCTTTTCATTATTTTGATTTGTTACCGAAAAATCCTGTACTTCTATGTTCATTTCTGGTTCAAATTTATAGCTTCCACAAGCAGCAAGTATGGTACTTAATGTTAGTATCAATACGAGTATGACACTTTTCTTTTTCATTATTTGCTCACTTCCCTTCAATTTACCATCGTTTTTTATTGTATAAATTAATGTTACTTAATACAAGATATGAGCTTATCATTTCACTTTTTATATCCATTCAATGCATTTTGTGAAATTTTAGTATAATTAACCTTCTTTATATTCCAGAAAATTCACACTTTTTTTAAATTTTTTTAAAGCTGTTTTTTACTATTTCAGTTATTTCCCAAGAGATCGAAACTTTGTTATATAACAAAGTTTCATTACTTTTCAGGTACCTCCATATCTAATGATGGAATAATAAACCACTCAAAAATTCTCTTTCACACTTAAATTTTCTATTCAAAATTATCATTATTAAACTATTATAGGAATATTATTCTTATCGACAATACCATTCTCTTTCATGCGGTTTTTTTCTACTAAACCCTTATTATTTCTATGTTATTTCCGTAATTTAGAAATGATTAAAAATTATAAAAACTCAAAATTTAGTATTGCATTATAAGAATCCACCCCATAAAATAAGTGAGTATAACGACGAACAGAAAAGAAATATGTCGTCTAAAACAGAAATATATCACTTTAGGGGGAATAATAATGGCAAATCTTTCTGAACACAAAAATATAGAATCAATTGATTATAATGCAATTGAAGCTATGGAATCGTTCAACAATTTCGTAAAAAAGAAGAATACCTTCCTTTTCTCGATCACAGCAATTTTTTTATTACTTTATATTTTATTGCCTATCCTTGCTTTCCAGCCTGTACTACAACAAAAATTTATCGGAAATATTACGGGTGTTTGGATTTATTCAGCTGGATTATTCATTATGACAATTGTTCTTTGTACAGTATATGTAAAAAAAGCAGCTGCATTCGATAAAGCTGCCGCAGCAGTACTAGCTGAGTATCAGGCGAAAGGTGGAAAATAAATGAACTTAGTATCCGTTGGTTTCTTCTTAGCAATCGTTGGTTTAACACTCGTAGTAACATATATCGCAGCGAAGCGGACGTCTTCAGCGTCTGATTTCTATACAGCTGGCGGTGGTCTTAAAGGTTGGCAAAACGGCTTTGCGATTGCAGGTGACTATTTATCAGCTGCGGCATTTCTAGGGGTGTCCGGAGCGATTGCATTAACTGGTTTCGATGGTTTCTTCTTCTCCGTAGGCTATGTAGTAGCAAACTTAGTTCTTCTTTATGTAATTGCAGAACCTATGCGTAACTTAGGTCGATATACTTTAGCGGATATGCTTACTGCCCGCTTTAATGAAAAACGCATTCGTGGCGTTGCCGCGTCAGGAACAATTATTATCGTCATCCTTTATATGATTGCACAATTAGTAGGTGCAGGTGCTCTTATTAAACTATTATTTGGTATTGAGTACTGGATTGCTGTTTTAATCGTAGGTGTCATGATGACTACTTATGTTTTATTCGGTGGAATGACAGCTACTTCTTGGGTGCAAATTATTAAAGCTAGCCTTCTTTTATTCGGGACAGGCGTATTAGCTACATTAGTATTAATTAAGTTCGACTTCTCTCTAATGAAAATGTTTGATACGATTGCCACGGATCATGGTGAGAAATTCCTTGTACCAGGGATTAAATATACAAGTACGATCGATTCTGTTTCAATGATGATGGCACTTGTTTTAGGTACATCTGGGTTACCACATATTTTAATGCGCTTCTTTACAGTGAAAGATGCTAAAACTGCGCGTTCTTCTATTTCATGGACAACTTGGATTACAGCTATTTTCTTCTCACTAACTATTTTCTTAGGCTTTGGTGCATTAAATTTTGTAGGGATCGATAAAATTCTTGCTGAAAGTAAAGCTGGTAACACTGCAGCCCCACTTCTTGCTAATTATTTGGGTGGTGATGTGTTAATGGCATTTATCGGTGCAGTAGCATTCGCAACTATTTTAGCGGTAGTTTCGGGCTTAGTTTTAACAGGAGCTTCTGCCATCTCCCACGATATTTATGGTGAAATCATTAAAGGTGGTAAATTAACAGAAAAGCAACAAGTTGTAGCAGCTCGTACTGGCTCTATTTCTATTGCCATTGTATCTATTATCCTTGCGTTATTTGCGCAAAACTTGAATGTATCATTTTTAGTATCCTTTGCATTTTGTATCGGTGCATCAGCAAACTTACCAGTTATTCTTTACACAATTTACTGGAAAAAATTCAATTCAACGGGCGCAATATCAGCGATGGTAACTGGTTTAGTATCTTGTTTAGTGTTAGGTGCTATGGGACCTAATGTATGGAGTCCTGTCGAAGGTGCAGCCATTTTTGTTGGTAATCCTCTCGTTCCGTTAGCCGTCCCAGCGGTTATTACGATTCCACTTGGCTTTATCGCAGGTTATTTAGGTTCTGTTCTTTCTTCTAGTAAAGTACCTCAGGAAGAAGCAGAACGTATTTACAAAGAAATTCGCGTTAAAGCAAACACTGGTGTATCGGTTTCTGATATCTCTCATTGATCCAATTCAGACATCCAAATTATTGAAAAAATATCTATCAATCATCCTATCTACATTAATAAAAAAACTCGATTTTTTATCGAGTTTTTTTATTTTTTCTTTCAAAATATTTCCCAATTTACTTATCTAGCAATACTATTCACTTTCGAAAAAAATGAGAAAAAAATGATTTTCACTAATTAAACAGTGTTTATTTTTTTACAAAAAACCATTAATTTTTTTAATTTATTTCCATATTCTTCGCTCAAAAATCTAGAATTGACCTACCTCTACTCATTTATCAGAATTTTCTAAAACCCTTTTATTTCTTAGCTTTGTCACGTATATTCTCTTTCAAGACTTTTTTTACGAAAATTATTTTTTCATAATTTTTCTGAAATGTATTGCAATTTTGTGAACTCTCTCATAAAATGAAGATGTGAATTCACTAATCTAGCAAAATCAAGTCTTTAAGCAGTAAAAATAAACACAAAATGGGGAATGTTAATGGGGAACAATAAAGCTAGCAAAAGTGTCGTGATTGACTATGATGCGATTGCAAATCAAGAATCATTTAAAGCGCTTGTTCGAAGGAAGAATTCATTTCTTTGGTTAATGACCGCGATCTTCTTAGCAGCATATATGTTGCTACCAATTCTGACTTCGTACACGAAAATACTACACCAAAAGGCATTTGGGGAAATCACTTGGGTGTGGGTATATTCAGCGGGACTTTTCATCATGACTTGGGCATTATGTCATTTATATGTAGCGAAAGCGAATAGCTTTGATAAAGAAGCAAAGGCAATTATTGCTGAATACGAGAATGGAGGTGGCCGCCGATGAATAACGGGATGAGTTTAACAGCCATATTCTTCTTCGTATCCATTGTTGGTTTAACATTAGTTATTACATGGTGGGCATCAAAACGAACTTCATCTGCAAGTGATTTCTACACTGCAGGCGGAGGGTTAACAGGCTGGCAAAATGGACTAGCCATCGCAGGTGACTACTTATCAGCAGCATCTTTCTTAGGAATCGCCGGTGCAGTTGCATTATTTGGATTTGATGGATTCTTCTTCTCTATCGGTTATTTAGTAGCTTACTTAGTGGTTCTCTACATCGTCGCTGAGCCATTACGTAATCTTGGTAAATTCACATTAGCTGACATGATTACAGCGCGTTTTGATAGCGCTAAAGTTCGTGGTACAGCAGCTTTAAGCACTATTACAATTGTATTATTCTACATGATTGCACAACTAGTTGGTGCAGGAGCACTTATTCAATTACTTTTAGGAATTGATTATTGGATTGCAGTTTTAATCGTTGGTTTTATGATGACGACATACGTATTATTCGGTGGTATGACTGCAACATCTTGGGTACAAATTATTAAAGCTTGTCTTTTAATGTTAGGTACAGTTATTATTTCATTTTTAGTATTAAAAGAGTTCGGCTTTAGCATTGCAACGATGTTCAAAGAAATGGGAACTGCAACTGATAGCGGTGCAGCTTATTTGAATCCAGGTCTTAAATATACAAATGGTATTGATACTATTTCAATGTTAATCGCTTTAGTATTAGGTACAGCTGGTCTTCCTCATATCCTAATGCGCTTCTTTACAGTAAAAGATGCGAAAACAGCTCGTTCATCAGTTATCTGGGCTACTTGGATTGTAGGTATCTTCTACATTCTTACAATCTTCTTAGGCTTCGGTGCAGCTAAATTCGTTGGTAAAGAAGATATAATTGCTGCAAACGCTGCTGGAAACATGGCTGCTCCACTTCTTGCGGAAGCACTTGGTGGCGACATTCTATTCTCATTCGTATGTGCGGTAGCATTTGCAACAATCTTAGCGGTAGTAGCTGGTCTTGTACTTTCTGGCGCATCTGCCCTATCACATGATATTTACGGTCAAATTATTAAAAAGGGCAAAATTACAGAAAAAGAGCAAGTACTGGCAGCTCGTATCGGTTCCATCACAATCGCTGTTATTTCAATCCTTTTAGCACTTGGTGCACAAACATTAAACGTAGCATTCTTAGTATCACTAGCATTCTGTATTGCAGGTTCAGCTAACTTACCTGTAATCATCTATACGATCTACTGGAAACGCTTTAATACAGCTGGTGCTATAACGGCAATGTTAACAGGTCTAATCTCTGCTTTAGCTCTTGTTGCTGTTTCACCAAATATTTGGAATCCAGTAGAAGGAAAAGCAATTTTCGTTGGTGATCCATTAATTATGTTAACGAACCCAGCAATCATCTCTGTTCCACTTGGCTTCCTAGGAGGCTTCATCGGAACAATGCTTTCTAAGGAAACAGATGATAAGAAATATCGTGAAGTGGATGTTAAAGCGAACACAGGTATTTCTGTACAGGACGTTTCTCACTAATAATACGACAACCGCCTCGTAAGTTAACACTTACGGGGTTTTACTTTTTCTTCCTTATTCGGTATTATATTCACAAATAACAGTTGGGGGTAAGAAAACATGACAAACTCAAAAGCAAAAAAGAAACGCATGCATGTAAAGCGCACTAAAGGGAAGGACGTTGAAAAAAATCGTCAAACTTCCTCTTTCAGTACACATGAGCGTGTGACAAAAACGAAAAAAGAAAGCATTGAACAAAATTTTACAAAGCATAAAAAACACAACCACATTGAGGATTGTTAGTGGTTGTGTTTTGCTTGTAATGAGACATTTTGATGTTTAGAAGAAATAAGTTTTGGAATAAAGTACAACGGATATAGTAATAGAAAAAGGTTTGGTATCCACCACATAAGATCAAAATCAAGCTTTATTGTCCAAAAAGCAATCGCCTGTAATCCAGAACAACTTGTAAGTGTTAAAGATACTAAAGCTAATGCTCTCCACTTTTCATTTTTTATTTTAAATAAATAGAGACTAATAAAACCAGTAACTGAGATTAGAATATCTAGGGGGAAAAACGACCAATTCCATATAACTAATAATTCATTTTGATAATCCTTATATAAATACTCTTCTGGAATCAAATGAAAAAAAGTGACTAGCCAATACAGTATAAAAAAGAAATCTGTACATAAAAATAGTATTCTTAAAGTTTTACTCATTTACAACCCCCATTTAATTTTCTTCATGAACGTCACCTTTAAGAATACCAAGCATAAGAATGTCCACCATTTCCTGCATAGTATCCTGAAGTGAAATCATTTTTCTGCTTTTGGATGCATGATCCATCAATCGATAAAGCCCACCAATATAAACTTCTATAAATATTTCTTTATTAAAGGGACGTATTTGATTTGTGACAATCCCTTCATCAATTAATGAAATAATGCCTGCCCATTGTTCATGAATAAATTGATCAACTGTTTCCCATTGCTTTGGATAATAGCGTTGAAGCTCCTCTAAATACTGGAGCTGAGCAAATGTAAAATCAGCTGGAATTAATACAAGACATTTCTGTAGTTTCTCTAGAAGATTTATCGTTGAATCATGCAGTATTTCATTTTCTTTCAACTTCAATTCATGGATTGCAAGATCAATCATTTCATTGAGTAATTCTTCCTTTGAGGGATAGTAACTATACAATGTTTTCGTACTCATACCTAGTTGCTTTGCTAAATCCCCCATCGTAAATCGGAATCCTTTTCGTTCAGCTTCATTTATTGATACTTTTAAAATTCTATCTTTCAACATGATCACCTTCTTTCAGGAAAACAAAGAAAAAAATTCATTTTCCATGTTTTCCTTTTAATGATAGAGCCAAATGAAAATAATGTCAATGTTACACAATTAAAGTTAAATAATCCCAAAGTACATACCCCCGTCCTGTTTTGGATGGGGGTAAAATAATGTTTTATTTAACAATCGCTCCCGTTTTAGTTCTGGAATTTTAATGTGAAATTACTTTTTGTATCTGTTCATTAATATTTACCTTAGTTAATCCGCCGTGATAACAAACCACAGATTCAATGTCGAGGTCTAGGTATTTCTTCAAAGAGAGTCGAGCCTCTTTTAAATCCAGTACGGTTGGGACATGAATTCCCCCAATTTCTCCGTCTACACTGTACATTGAATCCCCGGCAATCAGTGTTTTAGTCTGATTCAAATATAAACTGATATGGCCAGGAGTATGCCCTGGAGTATGAATGACACGAATCCCTCCACAATACGACAGTTCTTGACCGTCAATCAAGGTATCGTTTACTTTCCCCTTCGGTGGATTTTCTATGTGCCCGTCTTTCAGAAGAGGTAAATCCCCCTGTATATAAGGCTTATCTAGTTCGTGAGCATAAACTTTAATATTCCTTCCACACTCCTGTAATATCTCAGGAAGACTTCCTATATGATCTATATCCTGATGCGTCAAAATGATAACTTTTAGTTTGTCGAACGACACGCCTACCTTTTCCATTGCCACGCGTAAATCTTTAATTTGTCCAGGGAACCCAGTGTCAATTAAAACAGCCATTTCTTGATCCCATAATAGAGTGGGATAAATAATATTTCCGTGAAATTCAAGTTGGATCATCTCTACTCCCTTAGAAATTCCCATAATTTACACTCCTTTATAATTAGATTAATTACGAAGTATCACTAATAGCAAGTTAATTTTTAATATTCTGAAGAACAGTCCCCTTCCCCCAAAACAACTTCCGTAATGTTTCGAAATTAACTAAAACCGTTCCTACAATAATCGTCAAAGTTCCTATACCTGTTAGCCAAGAAATATATTCATGATAGAAGATAACACCTAGCATAACAGCAATTAATGGAGAGATATACAGCCATGTAGAAGGAAAAACAGGATTTGTCCGTGAGACTAGCCAATAATAAATGCTATGGCCAATCATTGAACCAAAAATAGTTAAATAAAGAAGAGAGCCAATTGAAGCTGGGCTTAAAAGGTAATCAAACTGAATATTCTCGATAAAAAATGATAAAAAGATTAATAAAATCCCACCATGCATCATTTGTGCCGCATTTAAAGCAATCGGTGAGGTCGTTTCAAATTTTCGGATGACATGCTTCGAATAAATCGTTCCAGATGCGTAAAAAACTTCACCTAAAATTATGGCGAAACAACCAACCATCCAAAAGGGACTAATCTCAATTGAAAAACTAGGTAAAATCAATAGCATGACACCAATGACTCCGACGCCACAACCTATGAATGATTTCCAATTTCCCTTTTGCTTCATTATGAATGTCTGAATAACGATGATCATCATTGGCCCTGTAGCAGATAAAACAGCTGCAATCCCTGATGTCACATACTGTTCTGCCCAGTATAATGAGGCGAACGTCCCAAAGGTTAAACCTATCCCTGTAAAAAACATCTCTTTCCGAAAAAATAACCCTATTGTCGTTTTTTCTCTCCAAACCATAAAACTAAATAGCAGCAAACCAGCAATGAAAAAACGAAGTCCTGCTGATAAAAATGGAGGCACACCTGCATCAACACCAATTTTAATCGCTAAAAATGTCGTTCCAAAAATCAAACACATGAGAAAATAATTAACAATTACCATATAACACTCCTCCTCTTTTTCTATCATAAAAGAAGGACAGTAGAACAGATTGAAAAAGATAGAACAGATTAGATTGGATCATGGTACAATCGTCTTGAATAGGAGGAATCGATGTGAGCAAAGCGATTCAAAATGGAGATTATCTTTTTAAAAAGGTTTATGATTATGTACTGCACAGAATAGAACGTAAAGAATGGAAAGAACATGAAAAGATTCCCTCCGTCCGACAATTAGCATCTGAAATGAATGTTCATCGATTAACTGTATTAAAGGCTTATCAATTATTGAAACAACATGACAAAGTTTATGTAAAAGATAAAGCAGGTTATTTTGTCCAATCAAATGTGACGAAAAATCTTGAATATCCAGATCTTGACAATCCAATTGTTTCTGCATACGTAAAAAAAAATCATTTATCTGAAATCCATCAATCACCTGTTTCTTATCATTTTTCTCAGGCGTTAATTGATCCAAATCTTTTGCCTAATCATTATTTTTCAGATTACGTGAAGAAAGTGTTTGACCTTTATCCAAAAGTACTTGCAACCTACTCAACTGTGCAAGGTGATTTAGAACTACGTGAAACACTCACTCAATATTTTATCAACCAATTTAAAACCCATCTGGGTACAGATGATCTGTTAATCACTTCTGGCTCACAGCAAGCGATTCACTTAATCGCTCAAACTTTCATTAAGCCAAGAGACGTCGTATTATTTGAACGTCCAAGCTATAGTGCTGCGATTGATACTTTTAGAGCACAAGGGGCACAGATTGTAACAGTTGATATCCATCCAGACGGGTACGATTTACAGCAGGTCGAATTATATATGAAACAATATAAACCACGCCTATTTTATCTCAACCCAACATTCCATAACCCGACTGGTTATACTGTTTCAGTTGAGCAGCGGAAAAAATTAGTAGAATTAGCTGAACAATATCGATGTCTATTAATTGAGGACGATGCCTATCACGACATATATTTTGATCATGCCCCTCCACCACCAATTTACACATATGATACTGCTGGTACAGTCATTTATATCCGAAGCTTTTGCAAATATATCTCACCTGGTTTGAGAATTGCAGCTGTTATTTGTCAATCATCGTTAATGAATTCACTACTAGTAGTAAAATCATTAGCTGATAATGGTTCTCCACTTCTCAATCAAAAGATTTTTCTCCATTACTTTTCATCAATAAGATTGCAGCAGCACTTGGAGAAAATCCGGATCGCCCTTCAGATTCGAAAGGAAATCATGGAGGAAGAGCTAGCAGTAACAGATTGGAAATGGACCAGTCCAAAAGGCGGTCTTAACTTATGGGTAGCACTCCCAGATAAAATTCCGACTGAATTATTATTAACCAAATGTATCGAACAATCTATATCCTTCGTGCCAGGTCAAGTTTGTGATCCATTAAAACAACCATCATCCTGGATACGTTTAAGCTATTCTTATGCAAATGAAAAACAACTAAGGGAAGGGGTAAAAAGGTTTGTCGCAGTGGCACAATCTCTTTCTAAGTGAGGGTAGAGTTTTAGATTAAGGGTTTTACATAGCTATTTCAGAGCTTGCCTTCCTATTTTGTTTTGCAAAAGTTGTGTTAATAAATAGATCCCTTTTTAAACTTTCGCTAAGTGGACGTTCCATAGAACACCTTCGTAACTGAATGTAGACTATCGTGATTCTAATATTTTATCAACCATTCAGGTACTATAAAAAACACAGCCACTGAAGTGACCCCTAAAAGTTAGACACGGTTATTTCATTAGGCAGCTTGGGTAAAACGAGTTCGGTATTGCACGAGGTCACTGAAAAACTTACGTTTTTTATGAT
>Ga0209676_1000940_pt1 | contig 35862 bp, 33 predicted proteins | sample AraplaCvi_mLB_r2_FD_184282 | JGI IMG/M metagenome (GOLD analysis project Ga0209676, IMG submission 184282) | Arabidopsis root microbial communities from North Carolina, USA - plate scrape MF_Cvi_mLB_r2 (SPAdes) (version 2) | ecosystem: Host-associated > Plants > Roots > Endosphere | place: USA... | reverse complement strand
ATTCATTCTGATCCATTTTATTTACCGACTAAATATTATTGGATTATTTGCATTACCAATTGCAATTATTATTATTGCTTATGCAACTGTGTTCCCACATGAGATTAAACCATTAGTGCCTTCATTAAAAAGTTACTGGTTACATATTCACGTAACAACTGCTGCTTTAGGTGAAGCGATTTTAGCTATTAGTTTTATTACTGGTTTAATTTATTTGATAAAAAATATTAATCAGTCAAAGTCTACGAAGAAAACTTTCTGGCTTGAAGCTGTTTTATACTTCTTAGTAACTGTTGTAGCATTCATTCTAATTTCAACTGCATTTAATGCATCAGGTTACGAAGCGAAATACAATTGGGTTAATAAAGACGGTGTAAAAGAGGAAATGATTTACAATTTACCATCGATTGTTGGACCACATAAAGGTGAATTAACAACAGAAGGTAAATTTGAAGCATTAGCCGAAATGCCGGCTTTAATCAATGCGAAAAAACTAAATACAGTTATTTGGTCAATTTTTGCAGGGATTGCGCTTTATCTAGTGATTCGATTAATCATTAGAAAGCGAATTGGCGCATTTTTACAACCTTTTGTTCAAAAGGTTGATAGTGATTTATTAGATGAAATCGGATATCGTGCGGTAGCGATTGGTTTCCCTGTCTTTACTTTAGGTGGTTTAATCTTTGCGATGATTTGGGCTCAAATTGCTTGGACAAGATTTTGGAGCTGGGATCCTAAAGAAGACTGGGCATTAATTACATGGTTATTCTACGCAGTATTCTTGCACCTACGTTTTAAACGTAACTGGCAAGGGGAAAAATCAGCTTGGTTGGCAGTACTTGGTTTTGCAATCATTATGTTCAACCTAATTGCTGTTAACTTAATCATAGCTGGACTACATTCATACGCTTAAAAGATAAGCGGATGACATTCGAATAAGTACGACAGAAATTGGATGTATTATAATTAAAGACAGAATAAAGTATGCTAGTTTACTTTATTCTGTCTTTTTTGCTTTAATTATGAACTTAATGGAAATAATAAGTTCATAGAATTATGTAAAAATGTTCACAAATTGGACTAGAATATACAATTTTTATTATGTAAAATTATGTAAAGGGGGTTTAATTAAAATGGACCAAAACATAAAAATATTAATTGTAGATGATGAAGATCGAATTAGACGTTTACTAAAAATGTACTTAGAGCGTGATGGATACATGATTGATGAAGCAGACAATGGTGAGAATGCGTTAGAATTAGCGTTAAAAAATGATTACTCACTTATACTGTTAGATTTAATGATGCCTAAAATAGATGGAATTGAAGTTTGTAGAGAGTTAAGAAAAGTTAAAACGACACCGGTTATTATGCTTACTGCAAAAGGTGAAGAAACAAATCGTGTTCAAGGATTTGAAGTAGGTACAGATGATTATATTATTAAACCATTTAGCCCGCGTGAAGTAGTACTTAGGGTAAAAGCTTTATTAAGACGTTCATCAAATATGCCAGTTTTCACCTCGGACAATTCTTCTGCAAAAGATGTAGTTGTTTTCACCCATTTAACGATTGATAATGATGCTCATAAAGTAATCGTTGAAGGTGAAGAAGTTAGCTTAACACCAAAAGAATATGAACTGTTATTATTTTTAGCAAAATCACCAGATAAAGTGTTTGACCGAGAGACATTGTTAAAATCAGTATGGCAATATGATTTCTTTGGAGACCTACGTACTGTTGATACACACGTAAAACGATTACGTGAAAAACTTAGTAAATGCTCTGAAGATGCGGCTAAAATGATCGTAACTGTTTGGGGTGTAGGTTATAAATTTGAGGTAGGTCAGGAGTAATGATTTTAAGAAGTTTAGTTGGTAAGCTCTGGCTTACAATTATATTACTAGTTTCGCTTGTATTGTCTTTTTTAACATTTGTGCTCATAGGATTCTTTGAGAAATTTTATATTGATCTTCAAGTACAAAATATGAAAGATGATGCAACGAAAATAGCTGGGTTAATCGAGAAAGGCCAATCAATTTCAGATGTTGAGTACCTATCCAATAATATTGTAAATCGTTATTCGAGAGTGATCATTTCTATTGAAGATGAAGAACCTTGGTACTCAAATAATAAATACGGCATTCAAGAATTACCCTTTGAAGAAATTCAAAAAGATCAAGTTTTAAATAGAACAATTGAATACAAAGAAGATGTTAGTAAAAGACTTGTATACGGTAAGAATAGTGAAAGAGAAAAGTTAGTAGTTGGTATAGCAATAAAGGATCAAAATCATCATGGTGCTGTCTATATGTATCAATCATTGCAGCCCGTTAAAGGAATGATTCATCAAACAACAAATTTTGTATTACTTGCTGCTTCAATTGGGATTGTTTTAACGACTTTCTTCTCGTTTTTCCTTTCATCAAAAATTACTGCACCACTTAGAAAAATGAAAGAAGTGGTCGGTGATATGACATCAGGAAATTTTGATGCAAAAGTTCCGATTCACTCAAATGATGAGATTGGTGAACTTGCTTATTCTTTTAATAAAATGAGTAAAAAGTTAAACTTTAATATGAATGCGTTAAAACAAGAAAAAGAGAAAGTATCAAATATCATTACGAGTATGGTAGACGGAGTTATATCGATCAACAATGAAGGTAGTATTGTCACGACTAATCCACCGGCTGAACGATTTTTAAAAATGTTAAATGATGATGAATTTGAGAAAGATTCAGAACTAGTTTTGACAAAAGACTTATTAGATTTATATAAATTAGTAGTGGAAAGCGAAAAAAAGCAATTTATTGAATTGAATTTAGACCAAGGTAATTGGCAAATTGTGATGTCACCATTATACAATCAAACAAATATCCGCGGTGTTGTTGCAGTTATTCGAGATGTAACAGAACAAAGACGATTAGAAAAAATGAGAAAAGATTTTATTGCAAATGTATCTCACGAGTTAAGGACACCAATCTCATTATTACAAGGCTACAGTGAAGCAATCGTTGATGGCGTTGCAGAGTCTAAAGAAGAGATGCAGGAGCTGTCACAAATTATATACGATGAATCATTAAGGATGAGTAGATTAGTAAATGATTTATTAGACCTTGCGCGTATGGAAAATGGTTTTACCGAATTAAATCGTGAACCAGTACCAGTCATTCCATTTGTAGATCGTATTATTCGAAAATTTAAAGCGCTAGCAAGAGAGAAGAACGTTTCACTATTTGGTGAATTAGATGATATTATACAAGTTTCTATCTTAATCGATGAAGATCGAATGGAACAAGTCTTTACAAATTTAATAGTAAATGCCATTACACATTCCAATGAAAATGGCAGAATCATCGTTTCTGTTTCGCAAAATAGTGAAGAGACTATTTTTGAATTCATTGATTCAGGTGCAGGTATTTCTACCGAAGATTTACCATTTGTGTTTGAAAGGTTCTATAAAGCCGATAAAGCACGTACTAGAGGTAAGAGTGGAACAGGCCTTGGTTTATCAATTGTTAAGAATATCGTGAACGCTCATGGCGGTTCTATTCAAGTATTCAGCGAAATAGGGCAAGGTACGACATTTAAAGTGAAAATACCACATTTTATACGAATAAATGAAAAAGTTGTAGAGTAATCTTGTTTCATATAAAACAATTAAATAAAATAATTGAATTCTCACTTATTATACTTTACGATTAATATAATGAAATATTGATGAATTTAGTGCGATAATCGCATAATAGGGAATCTGGTAAAGTCCAGAACTGTCCCCGCAACTGTAATGTGGACGAAACGAACAAACCACTGTTCCATCGGAATGGGAAGGTCGGAGTAGGTTGAAGCAAAGTCAGTAGACCTGCTAAATTCATCCGTTTTCAATTCTTCGGGGAGTGAGAATTTGAAGCAGCAGTTGCAAGTTTTACTTGTATAATTATGTTGTTTCGACCCCCGTTCAATAATATGAATGGGGTTTTTTATGCTTTCCAACATACTAGGGGGAGAAATATGAAGAAAATCGTATCAAGTTTGTTTGTCGTATTATTATGCTTAGGTTTATTTGGGTGCAATAGTGAAACAGCACAAAAAGAAACAAATGTACCAAAAACTGAAGTTGCACAATTTCCTTTAACAGTAAAAGATTCAACTGATAAAGAAATTGAGATTAAAGAAGAGCCTAAAAAAATTATTTCATTAATACCAAGTAATACAGAAATCTTGTTCTCAATTGGAAAAGGAAAAAACGTGATTGGTGTAACTGACTTTGATAACTATCCTGAGGAAGTGAAAGGGATCGACAAGGTTGGTGGAAATAATGCTGATATGACTTATAACATTGAGAAAATTATTTCACTTCAACCTGATTTAGTATTAGCTCATGAATCAAGCCTAGGTATATCCGCAGATGGTTTGGAACAATTAAAACAAGCTGGGATTACAGTGTTTGTTGTGAAAAATGCTGAATCAATAAATGACGTATATGATACAATTAAAGAAATTGGTCAGATCACTGGAAAACTTGATGAATCAAAAAAAGTTGTAAGTGATATGAAAGAAAAATTAGAGAAAATCAGCGATAAAACTGCTAATATTGGCACGAATCCATTAGTCTGGTTAGAAATTTCAGGACCACCTGAAATATACACAGCAGGCAATGGAACGTTTCTTAATGAAATGATTTCAATTATTCACGCGAAAAACGTTGCAGAAAAAGAAAAAGGCTGGGTAATGTATAGTGAAGAGTCTGCAATAAAGGCTAACCCAGATGTTATATTAACTACATACGGTGATTATGTTCCTGATTTAGAGAAAGTTGTCTTAGAAAGAAAAAATTGGACATCTGTAAATGCAATTAAAAATAAACGAGTTTTTGATATTAATGCTGATACAACATCAAGACCTGGTCCAAGACTAGTTGAAGGAGTAGAAGAAATTGCAAAGGCGGTTTATCCAGAGATTTTTAAATAAGAATATATTTTTACTACCATCATTTGTACTATTGTTATTATTTATTTTAGGGGCTTCGATTGGATCAACATCGATCCCCTTTTATTCTATTATTCAAAGCTTTTCAGATGCGTTTTTTAAAACTAATTTCGTTCCTGATGATATTCAAACGATAGTCATGAATATTAGAGTACCTCGAGTATTATTAGCAGGTTTAGTGGGGGCGTGTTTCGCATTAGCAGGGGTTGCCTTTCAAGGTATATTAAAGAATCCATTAGCTGATCCTTTTACACTAGGTGTTTCCTCAGGGGCATCTGTAGGGGCAGTTTTTGTCTTGTTTTTTCAGATTAGTTTACCAATCGTAACTTATTTTACATTACCTGTAGTCAGTATTCTTTTTGGTTTTTTTACACTATTACTATTGATTGTTTTTGTAAGAAAATTAGATCGATCATTGAATGTTGAAACACTTATTTTAGGCGGTATCATCATTAGCTCATTTTGTTCGGCCTTATTATCATTGTTTATTACATTTTCTGATAATGAATTACGCTCTGTAATCGGCTGGTTAATGGGGAATATCGGAGGAAGAGGTATACAGTATTCAATCACACTATTACCATTTTTAATTTTATCCTTTCTCATTTTATTTAGCCAAAATAGACAGCTAGATGCAATGACATTTGGTAGTACAAATGCAAAACATATAGGGATTGATGTTAAAAAAGTTACTTATTTAATCTTATTTACAGGTAGTATTTTATCAGGTGCAGCTGTAGCAGTATCAGGTACAATTGGATTTGTGGGATTAGTCGTTCCACATTATACAAGAGCAATCGTAGGACCGTTACATAGAAAGCTACTACCATTATCAATGATAAACGGAGCAATCTTTTTAATAGGCTCTGACATTATTTCTAGAGTCATATTAGCCCCAAGAGAATTACCAATAGGTGTTATTACATCTTTAATTGGTGCACCTATCTTTGCAATTATTTTACTTCAACTCAAAAAGAAATAGAGGGAAACTATGATCAATTGTAATCAAATCTCATATTCATATAATGGGATTCAAAAAGATATAAAGAATCTTTCTTATTCCATCAATGAAGGTGAATGGTTAGGTGTTATTGGACCAAACGGAAGTGGAAAGTCTACATTTTTACATATTCTGTGCGGGCTCTTGAAACCGTTAACAGGGGATGTGATGATTGACGGAGAATATATAACAAAGATGTCTAATAAAGAAATTGCAAAAAAAATCGCCGTCTTATCACAACAAAATTCTTATACTTTTTCTTATGAAGTAAACGAAACTGTTAAACTTGGGCGAATCGCACATTCAGCCTCGCTATTTCCAACTTGGACTGATCAAGATGATATCGCAGTAAGTAATGCTTTATTAATGACTAGTACAAACAATATGAAAAAAAATTTTATTAGTGAAATTAGCGGTGGTGAGCGACAAAGAGTATTTTTAGCACAAGCTTTTGCGCAAGAAACGCCATATATATTTTTAGACGAACCAAGCAATCATTTGGACCTAATGCACACTATTAAAATATTAGATTTATTAAAAGAATTACAAGTAAATGAAGAAAAAACAGTGGTAACTGTTTTTCACGATTTAAATTTGGCGAGTTTATATTGTGATAGAATATTAGCGCTAAAAGATGGTACAACATTTTGTGAAGGCAAAACGGAAGATGTTTTAACTGAAGAAATACTTGAAGATCTTTACGGGACTTCTTTTCAAATTATGAATAATCCTAATACGAATAAAAAAGTGATTGTTTATAAAAGTAATTATGCTTAAATACTTATTCTCTTTTATAAATGATAAATAATTTTTATTTTAATAGATTTAAAAAGTTTATGAAGTAGATTCAGATTCAATTTCTATGAAAGAACAGAATTTAAGTCAAGGAGGAAGTTTTCATGAAGATTTATACTAAAACTGGTGATAAAGGTCAAACAAGTTTAGTAGGAAAACGAGTAGATAAAGATCATTTAAGAGTGGAATCTTATGGCACGATTGATGAGGTTAATACAATCGTTGGATATGCTATGACATATTTAGACTCAGAAGATACTAAAGACTTGTATGAAAGCTTACAAAAAATACAACACGAATTATTCGATTGTGGTGGAGATTTAGCGGTTGTAAAAGAAGGTATTCCATTTAAAACAACAGAAAAAATGGTTGAAGATCTTGAAAAACTGATAGATGAATATATGGATGCAACGCCACCCCTTGAAAAATTTATTTTACCAGGTGGTTCAAAAGCGGCTGCAATTATTCATCAAGCTAGAGCAGTTACAAGACGTGCTGAACGAAACGTCGTATCATTGATGAAACAAGAAACAATACATGTGCCAGTTTTTCTATATTTGAATCGCCTATCAGATTATTTCTTTGCATTAGCTAGAGTAATTAACACGCGATTGAACATTAAAGATATAGAATATGAAAGAGGCGCAATCGTATTTAGGACAGATAAAAAATAAAGTTAGAATGAATAGTTGTTAATTAGAAAGTTTAAGAAAGTTTCTCTAATTAATAACTATTTTTTTGTACTAAAATTTATTTTCTGACATAGAATGGTTGAGTATGAAATAAATTTGAAGGATTACATATGAAAAGACTTCTGAATGAAGTGATTCTATTTATATGTTCCAAAATATTAATAAGTTGCAGTTAATTATGGACTAGGCTAATGATCGGTCAATGACTATTAATATAAATGCAACTTACCAAAGAACAATTGAATGTAAAAACTGTAAAAAGCAAATGTAAAGAACACATGTAAAGTGCATGTTCAATTGTTTCTGTTCTTATGCTAGTCGGGGCTGACCGAGGCGCTTCCACTTTTCGTGTGTCTAGTTCCAGCGCCTAGCCCCTCGAGTCATAAGCCCAAGTACATTTGAATGAAAGTGCACATTCAATTGTACTTGTTCTTATGCTAGTCGGGGCTGACCGAGGCGCTTCCACTTTTCTATTTAGGAGGATTTATTTATGTTTGATTTGATTAGAAGATGTTTGTTAGTTGTTGTATTTGTGTTAACGATTGGTCTTTTGTTTATTGGTGGAAATAAGGAAAAATTTGAAGAGTTTGTGGCGGGTAAAAGTATAAAAGAGATTAAAACAGCATTAAATAATTAGTTTAATATAATAATTTATTGGATATTTTTACTAAAAACTTCTTAAATTTTAGTCGGCAATATTATGAAATATGAAAGAAATTACTTATTTTTGTAATTTTTTTCATATTTTTTTTATGACTTTTAACCTAATTGTCACAAAAAATTTATAAAAATTAGTAGAAAAATATGAAAAAAACGACTATTTTTATAATATTTTGAATTTTGTTAAAAATATGTTAGATTTTTGTCAGTTTCATATTAGTATTTTTGTGTTATAAATTTGTTAGAAATATTTATATTTTCTGATATTTCTTTCTATTCTGCTTGAGGGGGTATGTAAACTACTAATATATAAATTATTTTAGTTCTAATATGATCGGTATCGTTAAGAGAATGGGGAGGTATTTAGAATGAAGGATTTACGCAAACTGGTTGTTTCAGGCGTGGTAGCTTCTACACTTTTATTAGGTAGTGTGTCTACATATGCAGCATCGTTTGATGATGTTTCAGGTTTAGATAGTGAAATGTCAATTACGAAATTAGTTTCTTTAGGTTATTTAGTTAACAAAGGTTCTGATTTTAATCCAGAAAAAGGTTTTACAAGAGGGGAATTTGCTGACTTAGCAGCTAAATTAGTATATCTTGGTAAAGCTCCTTCTAAATCAGTAAAAGTTAAAGATACAAAAAATGCAAATGCTGCAAAGTTAGTAAGTAAAGGTTACTTTAAATTAACGAAAAAAGGTGAATTCTTACCTAAGAAGGGCTTAACTTACGCTGAATTATCAAAAGTACTTGCAAGTGGTCTTGGATTCAAAACTAGCTGGTCAAACCGTCCTGTAGATTTCTTATTCTTCTTAGAACGTAAAGGTGTACTATCTATTGATACAAATCTTAATGCTGTTGTAACGAAAGAAGCTGCTGCAGTTGCAGTAGACAAGTTCTTACAAGCTAAAGATGTTTATAGAGATTTAAATGGTGTAGTTGTAGGTTCAACTCCAACATCGATTACTGTAAAAAGTGATAGTGGTGTAAAAACTTACAAACTTTCATCTAATGCTTCATTATTCATTGATGATCAAGCTACTGATACAGATGCATTAGGACTTGGAACAGCAGTGGAAGTGATTTTTGATAAAGCAGGTAAAGTTGCTTTCGTAAGTGGTTCGGGTCTTGATTCTTTTGAAGGTACTCTTGGTTATTCAAACGGTAAAATTACTGTTGGGACAACAGCATTAGAAGTTGATCTTAACTTTGTTGTAAGTAACTTACCAAGTAATCCAGAAAAAGATTTCACTTTCCGTGAATTTACTGGCTATTCAGCTGCTGGTGTAAGTTATGTAGGTTCAGTTTATACAAACTATACGAATGACCAAGTAACTGCATTAAATGCAGCGATTGGAAAACTTACAGATAAAGGATTAACAGTTTCTGCAACTGGTGAATATGTATTTGATTTCTCAGAAAACGCACTTGAAAATATTACATTAACTGCAGATGAAGCAGTTGAAGTAAATGTGACGAAGGATGGAAAAACAGCAGCTTCATCAACTTCAGATCTAGTTAAACTAATTGCAGACGGTTATAAATTAACTGCTTCTGTAGAAGTTTCTGCAGAAGGTAAGATTACTGTTGCAAATGTAAAAGCAGAAAAACCTGCAGCAAATTAACTAATTTAATCGAATAAGAGGAGGAAAATGGGTATGAAAAACGTTAAAAGTAAATTCGTATCAACAGCTCTTGCGGCTTCAGTAGTATTAGCTGGTTTACCGGGATTACATTCAGACGCAGCATCTGTACGTAAAGGTTTCGATTCTAAAAAAGTTGGTGGGAAAGTTGTTATTTCAACTTTCGCTGATGCAGTAAGTTTAACGCCACTTAATTCGTCTGACTCTGCTTCAATTGATATTACAAGTATGGTATTTGATGGATTACTTACATTAAATAAAAGTGGTGCAGTAGCTCCAGCACTAGCAACTAGCTGGAAAAAAAGCGGCTTAACATATACTTTCACAATTCGTAAAGGTGTAAAGTGGCATGATGGCAAGCCTTTCACTGCAAAAGATGTAAAGTTCTCTTATGATATGTTCATGAATCCAAAAGCTGAGAATCATTACGCTTCATTATTTGATGCAGTAAAATCTACAAAACTAATCAATGATTATTCGTTCCAAATTACGTTAAAAGAGAAGGATGTTTTATTCCTTGAAAATACAGTGGCATCAGCACCAATTATGCCAAAACACCAATTCCCTAAAGGTGTAGACGATTATAACAAAAATAATAAAATCCACCGTAACCCAATCGGTACAGGCCCATTCAAATTTAAAGAGTGGAAATCAAATGAGCGTATCGTAGTAACTGCTAATAAAAACTATTTTGAAGGTCGTCCATATTTAAATGAAGTTATTACAAAAGTATTACCTGATGCGAACGTAGAAGCACTTAACTTAATCAAAGGTGATGTAGACTACGTAGAGTCTCTTACACCAAAATTATTAGCGCAAGTTAAAAAGGATAAAGATACAACAACTAAGTCTTATGACCAAGGACGTTTTGACTTTATCGGATTTAACGAAGCGGTTAAACCATGGAATAACGAAAAATTCCGTGAAGCATTAGCTTATGGTTTAGATCGTAAGTCAATTGTTTCAAAAATTCAATTAGGACGCGCTTACCAAGGTAGTGGTCCAATGCATCCAAAAATTCCACAAAATAATGACAGTGTAAAAGCACTTCCTTATGATGTGAAAAAAGCTGCTGCATTGTTAAAAGAAATTGGTTATGAAAAACGTGGAAACACATTATACGATAAAGATGGTAAAGCAGTAAAAATCGAGTTTGCTTATAACAATGGTAATAAAACTCGTGAAGCAGTAGCTTTATTAGCTCAACAAAACTGGGCTAAATTAGGAATTAAAGTAACACCACGTGCTTACGAATGGTCTATTTTCTTAGATAAGTATGCTGCTGGAGAATTAGATTGCTTCGCATTAGGATGGAGTGGTTATGATGCAAACGTTGACCATTATCAATTCTTCCATTCTTCAGGTATTCCAACAAAAGCAAATCCTGGCTTATCAAACCGTAACCGTGTTGACGATAAGACAATTGATAGATTATTAGAGCAATATAAACAAGAAGAAAACCGTGAAAAACGTATTAAAATTTACCAAGAATTACACAAATACATGTCTGATCATGAAATCTTAATCTGGACTTACCATCCAAAATTAACGATGGGTTATGATGAAGACTTAGGTGGAATTGAGCCATCAATTTCTAACGATAAGTTCAGCTTAATCGATTGGTACTGGAAAGACGCTAAAAAACGTAAGTAATAGAAATTAAATATCAAATTGAGATGGCCGTTTGCGTCTAACTGTCGCTTGCGGCTATCTTTCTAGTAAACTACTTTGTTATTTTAGGGGGGTAAACATGTTTCAATATATTGTAAAAAGAACGCTTCAATCAGTACCTTTGTTGTTTATCATTACAGTAATTTCTTTTGCCCTTATGACATTAGCTCCAGGAGATCCTACAGCAATGTATGAAAATCCAGAGGCTTCAGATGCTGGGTCAAATGTTCAGAAAGAATTGATTGAAGAGAAGTTAGGTCTAGATCAACCAATTTATGTTCAATATTATAAATGGTTAAAATTATTTGTCACTGATGGTGACCTTGGCTATTCTTTTGAAGATGGTCAGCCTGTAACAAAGAAAATAATTGATAAAATTCCTGCAACATTAACCTTAATGAGTACAGCAATTGTACTTTCAATTTTAATTGCTATTCCGATTGGTGTTTATTCGGCAGTAAAACAATATTCGAAGCTTGATTATTTCTTTACGTCTTATGCTTTCTTGGGAATCGCCATACCGCAATTTTTCATAGCAATTCTAGTTATTTTATTTTTCTCTATTAAACTAGGATGGTTCCCGGTATCTGGTATGAGAGAAGTGTATGAACATTTTGATTTGAAAGACCGTTTACATCACTTAGCACTACCAGCGATCACACTAGCTTTTGGTCTTATCGCAACAAAATCGAGATTTATGCGTTCTAGTATGCTAGAAGTTATAAAACAAGATTATGTTCGAACTGCAAGAGCGAAGGGATTATCTGAGAGAAAAGTAATTTTTAAACATGCTCTACGTAATGCCTTAATTCCAATTATTACGATTATCGCATTACAGTTACCGAACTTGTTTGGGGGAGCACTGTTTATTGAACAATTATTTGCATGGCCTGGTATGGGTAGATTATCGATTAATGCTATCTTTATTCGTGATTATCAAGTAATCATGGGTACTACTTTAATTGCAGCTGTATTAGTCGTAATAGCTAATTTAATCGCAGACATTCTATATGCAATCATTGATCCAAGAATTACTTTTGGTAAGAAATAGAGAGGAGTAGCAGAAGATGAGTATACCAAATCCAGCGATAGATCCAACGTTGAATAATCAGAATATTGAAAAAGAAATGAAAATTGAAAGTAGAGCAGCTGTCATCTGGAAACGATACAAGAAAAATAGATTGGCAGTAATCGGTTTAATCATTTTTGTATTAATTGTTTTAATGGCAATATTTGCTCCATTATTGTCTCCACATAAACCTGAAGTATTTGATATTTTAGATTCAAGTTTAAAACCTAGTAAAAAATATCCTTTTGGAACAGATGCAATGGGTGGGGATGTTATGACTCGTTCATTTTATGGAGCTAGAATCTCATTATCGGTTGCGATTTTAGCGATGGTTTGTACTGTTTCTATAGGTGTCATTTATGGGGCGATAGCTGGATTTTTTGGAGGATTCGTAGATAATACAATGATGCGTATAATTGATGCGATCCAATCGATTCCAACTTTCTTCTTATTATTAATTGTTGCTTCATTAGTAGTTCCATCATTATGGTCGACTGTATTTGTTTTAAGTATAGTCGGTTGGACTAGTATGGCAAGGATTGTTCGTGGAGAAATTTTATCTTTAAAAAGGCGAGATTATATTGAAGCGGCCAGAGCAACTGGTGAAAAAAGTTCTAGTATTATCTTCTATCATATACTTCCAAATGCAGTTGCACCGATTATTGTTATTGCAACTTTAGATATTGCTGCAAATATTTTAGCTGAAGCATCCCTTAGCTTTTTAGGGTTAGGAATTCAGCAGCCAAAACCTAGTTGGGGTAATATGTTAACTTCGGCGCAAGATCTAACATCAATCGTTGATCAAACTTGGACGATTATTCCACCAGCATTCTTTATCATTGTAACTGTTTTATGTGTGAATTTTATTGGTGATGGATTACGTGACGCTCTTGATCCACGCATGAAGCAATAGGAGGATTACGAGATGACAACTACTTTTAAAACTGAAACAATCGTATCTGTAGAGAATTTAAAAACATATTTTTATACTGAAGATGGTGTCGTACCAGCAATTGATGGAGTAAGCTTTGAGATTAGGAAGGGCGAAACACTAGCAATCGTTGGAGAATCTGGAAGTGGAAAAAGTGTTACATCATTATCAATAATGGGATTAATACCAAGTCCTCCAGGCAGAATAGAAGCTGGTGATATCCATTTTCATAATGAAAGCCTTTTAGATAAAACTGAAAAAGAAATGCGACAAATTCGAGGAAATCAAATTTCGATGATTTTCCAAGAGCCAATGACTTCTCTTAATCCAGTTTATAAAATTGGCGATCAAATAATAGAATCAATCATTCTTCATCAAAAACTAACAAAAAATGAAGCAAAAAAAGAAGTGATTCGTTTATTGAATTTAGTTGGAATTCCCGAACCGGAAAGAAGACTTAATCAATATCCACATGAATTAAGTGGTGGGATGAGACAACGTGTAATGATTGCCATTGCACTTGCATGTAATCCGGAAGTATTAATTGCTGATGAACCAACTACTGCATTAGATGTAACGATTCAAAATCAAATATTAGCACTGATGAAAAAATTAAAAAAAGAAACAAATATGTCGATTATGTTAATAACGCATGATTTAGGTGTTGTTGCTGAAATGGCAGACCGAGTTGTTGTTATGTATTCAGGACAAGTAGTCGAACAAGGTGATATTTTTACAATATTTGAAAATCCAAAACATCCATATACAGAAGGTCTACTACGTTCTATGCCAAGTGTAGAAAAACGAAGTGGGAAACTATATGCAATCGATGGAGTTGTTCCAAATCCATTAAATCTACCTAAAGGATGTAGATTTGCACCTCGTTGTGAATACGCAACGGCTTTATGTCATGAGGAAATGCCTGAAATTCAATCAATTAGCGATGATGAAGTTGTACGTTGCTGGAAATACACTGATCGTTGGGAGGCGTAAAAATGGTGAATAGTTTTTTAGAAAAAACTGATAAAATCGAAGTAACTAACTTGAAAACTGATCAAGATATTCTTTTAAAAGTAAATGACATCAAAATGCACTTCCCAATTAAAGGTGGATTATTTGGTAAAGTACAGGCTCACGTAAAAGCGGTTGACGGTGTTTCATTTGATATTTATAAAGGTGAAACATTCGGCCTTGTGGGTGAAAGTGGTTGTGGAAAATCAACTACTGGAAGAATCTTATTAAGATTATTAGAAGCTACTAGTGGTTCAGTTGAATTTGATGGGATTGATTTATTTTCTCTAAATTCTCAGGAACTGAGAGAAAAACGCCGAGATATGCAATTAATTTTCCAAGATCCATTTTCGTCATTAAACCCAAGATTAAGTGTTGGTGAAACTATTGCACGAGTATTAAAAATCCATGGAATGAATGATGCAGCAGCTCGTGAAAAAAGGGTAAAAGAGTTATTAGAGTTAGTAGGACTGAGTTCATTCCACATGAGAAGATATCCTCATGAATTTAGTGGTGGGCAAAGACAACGAATAGGGATTGCAAGGGCACTAGCTTTAAATCCAAAATTAATTGTTTTAGATGAGCCGGTTTCAGCACTAGATGTTTCAATCCAATCACAGGTTGTAAACTTATTAGAAGAGCTACAAGAGGAATTTGGACTAACATATTTATTCGTATCACACGGACTAAATATTGTTCGTCATATTAGTAATCGAGTTGGCGTTATGTATTTAGGGAAGATGGTAGAGTTAGCTGATTCTGATTCACTTTTTGAAAATCCAAAACACCCATATACGAAAGCGTTAATATCAGCAAATCCTATTCCAAATCCAAGATTGCGTGATAAAGAAAAGATTATTCTTGAGGGAGACGTACCTAGTCCGATTAATCCACCTAGTGGCTGCCGTTTCCATACAAGATGTCCTTACGTACAACCAAAATGTAAAGAAGTAGAACCAATCTTTACAAAATCAGGAGAAGGTCAGTACGTAGCTTGTCATTATCCGTTGAATTAAGTTAAAATTAAATTAAAAATTGCGCAAGAATGTTCGTGTTAGATGAGCATTCGAATTTGACGGAGGAGTTCGAAGTGGAAAAAAGAATGTTAGTTGTTCATGAGAACCATGAATTAAGCATCGAAATTATGAATTACTTCCAAGAGATGTTTACTATTCAATCTTATCCAAATGGATTACAGGGTTTAGTAAAGGCGATTGATTGGAAACCTAATATTATCATTCTTAGTGCTTCATTACAAAATGTAGATAGTGTTGAACTTTGTAGACAACTACGAGAAAGTTTGAACACGATATTAATTATTTGTTCATCGGATCTAACTGATCATCAAAAGATAAATTATTATTCCTCTGGCGCAGATGATATTGTTGATTTTCCGTTGAATTTAGACATACTGAAATGCAAATTACAAGTTCACTTAAAGCATCATATTGTGAATGAATTTAAAGAAGCTGATACAATTCGTTTCGGTAACTTGGTCATGAATAAACTTACATACAAAATTCATTATGAGGAACGCGAGCTTAGTTTTACGCGTAAAGAATTTTCAATATTATGGCTTCTTGTTAGTAGACAGGATATTGTTGTAACCCGTTCTGAATTAGTAAAAATAGTTTGGAGTTACGAACATGTTGACGATGATCGAATGGTTGATACTCATTTAAATCGTTTAAGAAAAAAATTAAAGCAATATGAAATGAATTTAAGTATAAAAACTGTATGGGGAATTGGTTATAAACTCCAACTCGAAAACTTTAAACCGCATTTACAATTTTCAAATTAATGGTCTGTTTATTGGAACTTTTCATAGAATCATTCACTTAGCTATTATTAGAAAAGTGATATGATATGAAAAGTTCTATTTTTTATGTTGGCTCTGTTAATATTAATTGTTTATTTTAGCTAAATAATTTAAGAGTATGAAAAGAGAATAGCCTGTTAGAGAGTCATTGGAATGGAAATCAACATTCTTTTTTAACATAGCCTTTTTGTTAAGAGAGCAAATACTAAAATAGGAGGTGACAGTTGTGGCAAATGTATGGGATCCAACAAATGTAATTCAAAGTGATGCTGTCAAACAAATACTAATTGAACAAGTTCCGAACTTACCAATCAAAAGTATAGAACAGATTGGCGAAGGCTTTGATAATACAGTCTTTATCCTTAACGACGAAATCCTTTTAAGGTTTCCAAGAAGAGAGAATGCAGTAACCATATTAGAGGTTGAAAAAAAGCTGCTACCTTTCATAAAAGATTATATTAGTTTTCAAACGACCATCCCGTTCATATTCGGGCAACCTTCTGAAAAATATCCTTGGCCATTTTTAGGATATAATGTCATAAAAGGCAAACCACCGATTCGATTAAACAGGCAAGAACGAATCAACATGATCGAGCCATTAGCAAAAATCCTTAAACAAATACATTCAATTCCACTTTCTACATTTTCTCATTTAAAGTTACCTCATGATGAGTTAAGAAGGTTAGATATTAAATATAGAAAACCTCAATTTTTAAAATATGCAGAAGAAGCAATCAAACAAAAATTACTTCCAAATGAAATGATGATCAAACAATATATAGAAAACTTACAAGAAATTATTCCAAAAACTCCTTTGGTTTTAGTGCATGGTGATTTGCATTTCAAAAATATGATTGTGAATGATGACAATGCTTTAGAAGGTATAATTGATTGGGGAGATGCTCATATTGGTCAATGTGAACTAGATTTATCAATTGTATTTAGTATCATTCCAAGTGATAAAAGAGACAGTTTTTATGAGATTTATGGAAATATATCAAATGAGTCAAAGTTGCTAGCGCAATTTAAATCAATCTATACAACAGTCATCTTATTATTGTTTGCAAACGAAAATCATGATAAGGAATTAGTACGATTTTGTCAGGAGAACTTAATTAATGCATTAACTTAGATATGAAAAAGGGAAAAACTTTTTTTATTTACAAACTGTATTTATTTTAGTAACATTAAGTTGTAATTTAATATTCGATCTATCTTCGGGGCGGGGTGAAATTCCCCACCGGCGGTGATTAAGCTTAGCTTATAAGCCCGCGAGCCTGTAATTTGGGCAGGATCTAGTGCGATTCTAGAGCCGACAGTATAGTCTGGATGGGAGAAGATGGAGGTTCGCAAGTTCAAAAAATTTACCTTTTTGAACGCTTATTTGGCGTACTGAAATTTCTCCCCTATAATTTATGTATAGGGGATTTTGTATTTCTAAGTGATTTTTGCCGACGTTTAGTTTTTATTGATTCTTATTTTATAAACAATTAAATAAATGCGCAAAATCACTCTTGTCTAAGTAAGCGAACCTTTCATTTTTCTTGGTATGATCGGGAAAAAGGAGAGAGGTAATTATGCAACAACGTAACAACAAAGTTTTAAAAATGGTAGTGGTGGCAATGCTGAGCAGTATTTCATATTTATTGATGTTGTTAGATTTTCCACTTCCAACATTTCCAGTATGGCTACAAATTGATTTTAGTGAGGTACCCGCATTAATTGGTGCAATTATTTTTGGACCAGTTGCAGGGGTTTTAGTAGAATTAATCAAAAACATCCTTCATTATATTATTGTCGGAAGCATGACTGGAGTACCGATTGGGGAGTTTGCAAACTTCTGTGCGGGGGTATTATATATTTTACCTGCGTCATATTTCTTTAGAAAGTATCGTTCAATTAAAGGCTTAACTTTAGGGCTAGTCGTTGGAACAGTTGTGATGACAGGGATCTTAAGTGTTTTAAATTATTTTGTTTTATTACCTGCTTATGCTTATTTTATGAATTTTAGTTTGCCGAATGAGGTAATTGTTACTGCGATTATGCCGTTTAATGCATTAAAAGGGTTACTAATTATGATTCTTACATTAGTATTATTCCCTAAATTAATCGTGTGGTTAAATCAAAGAGTCAATGCTCACAACGTATAAATAGATGAAAGTGCCTACTTAATTTGTAGGCACTTTTTTATGTTCTGTAAAAAGAAGAGTGTTGAATTCCACTCCAGGATGCTCGCTTTCCATGAGTTGGGCGCTGAGCCTACTCGGCGGAATCGCACCTGTGGGGTCTCAGCGGTCCCACAGTTCCCATAGGAGTAGAGCACCTTGCGTTCCATTCAACTTCATAAAATAAAACCACAGTCTTATCTAGAAGCTTTGCAGCAAGAAGAGTATTGAATTCCACTCCAGGATGCTCGTTTTCCATGGGGCTGGCGCTGATCCTCCTTGGCCCACAGGATGTGGCTCATGCATGCGTTACGACAGACGTCGTGGTTTTAGCGTGCATTCCTATCGCGCCTGTGGGGTCTCAGCTGTCCAGCATTTCTCATAGGTGTCGAGCACCCTTGCGTTCCATTCAACTTCTTAAAATAAAAACAGAATCTTTTTTTAGTCATAGCTGACTCGCAACTCTTACAAGAGCTAAGCAAGGGTCGATTAATAATATCTACTTTAACTATATATACAAACAACAATCTTTTAGACAGGTATTTATTTATCAACATTAACAGTAAGTATTTTTAAAAGAAAATAAAAAAACGACGATTTACATCGTCGTTGTTTTTACTATTCGAATTTTAAAGCATCGCCATCGAATGATTCGTCTGCTACTTTGATTGAGTCTGTTGGACATCCTTCAAATGCGTCCATCATGTCATCTAATAACACGTCTGGAATTTCAACAATACCTTGGTTATCATCTAAAGTAACGTATGCAATCCCCTCATCATCATAGTCATAGATATCTGGTGCAGCAGCGCCACAAGCGCCACATGCGATACAAGTGTCTTTATCAACGATTGTATATTTTGCCATTGTGTTGACCTCCCAAATTATTCCCTGTTTTAATTACAGATACTATTTTTGTAATGTACCTGTAAATATTTTAAAACGGTTTCCGAAACTTTTCAATATAATTGTAACAGGTTTTGCAAAAATAGAGAAATGAAGATTAAAAAGGTAAAATAATTAAGTATTTTTATCATATTAAAATGGTTCGGATATTGATACATATGATAAGCTATAAGAAATTAAAACTATCATTACAAATAGTATTGAATATTTTATACTTAAATTTTGTTACGCATAAAAATATTCAAATATATTATACAATTTTTGTTCGAGAGGATTAGGATGAATAAATTAACGATACTAGAAGAAGTCGTATTATTTTTAGTCAATCGATATAATGGTGAGCGAACAATACAGGGTATTACTTACTTATTAAAGGGAAAGCAAAGTGCCCAGATCATTCAGGATAGTCATTTTTATCAAGTGACAAATTTTTTTGGCCTTTACCAATTCCTTACTCAACAAGATATGCAGGATTTAGTAAAAGGTTTAAAGGAAAAAGGATATCTTGAAAAAATTGAAGGTAATAATATTTATCGAGTAAGTCATAGAGGTTCAAATTATTTACAAAATGTAAAATGTGAATTTCTTAATTTTCAATATATTAATGGATTAAGATTTGCCAGTGTTCAAAAAATCTTTTGGAAAAGACTTTCACTTTTTTTTCAAACCATTGCAAACATCAATCAAAATATTAAATATTTTAGAGCTGTTCAGCAAGAAAATGATGTGCAAGATTGGGTGAAGAATGAATTATTAAGTGCTAAAGGAAGTAAAAAAGATTTAGTGATACATTTTCATACTGAATTAGAACATATATTGCAGCAATTACAGTTTGATGAAGCCACGATCATTGTGAAACGGTTATCTGGAGCAAAAACTTATGGAATGACATTAGAACAAATAGCGTCTGAAGAAAATAAAAGTGAAGAGTTAATATATATTCAATCTATTAATGCAATGCATCATTTGCTTACTATTTTGACTGAACAAATAGCAAAATATCCATTTCTAAGTAGATTTTTAAAAGGGAGTATTAGCTCCAATATTACAAATACTTCGATTGAAACAAAACGTTTACTTGAAGCTGGTAAATCAATTAAAGAAATTGCAGCGATTCGTCATTTGAAAATAAGTACAATCGAAGACCATATTGTTGAATGTGTATTAAGTGATGAGTTGATATCAATTGATCAATTTATTAGTAAGGAAGAGTATAGCAAAATTAAAGGCAAAATAGAGGAGTTACAGACTAGGAAATTAAAAGATATAAAGGAATCACTTTTAAATGAAGTCACGTATTTCCAAATTCGTATTACTCTTGCAAGAATGGGTGATCTAAAATGGAATTAAAGCAATTGCTAAAAGAGAAGTTTGGATATGAATCATTTCGAAAAAATCAACATGATATAATCAATGATTTGATTCATCAAAAAGATGTTCTTGCTATGTTACCTACAGGTGGTGGGAAATCTTTATTGTATCAGTTTTCTGGATTACTACTACCAGGCTTAGTTGTCATTGTCTCTCCACTTTTATCTTTAATGGAAGACCAAGTTGAACAATTAAGGGCTTTTGGTGAAAAAAGAGTTATTGCATTAAATAGTTTTCGAAGTTTCGAACAGAAAAAGCATCTTTTACAAAATTTACAATCCTATAAATACATTTTTGTATCACCTGAAATGCTACAAAATCAATTTTTAATTCAAAAGCTATCTCAAGTGAAAGTTTCGTTATTTGTTGTTGACGAAGCACATTGTATATCTCAATGGGGACATGATTTTAGACCAGAGTATAAAGCTCTTGGTGAAATTAAAGAGCGATTACAGAATCCAACCGTATTAGCGTTGACCGCAACTGCAACAGAAAATGTAAGAAATGAGATCATTTCAACATTGAAGCTTGATTTTGTACAAACATATATTGAGTCGGTTAATCGTGAAAATATTGCAATTCATATAGAACATATAGAGTCAGAAGAAGAAAAAATTGAACAATTAATATATTATGTAAAACATTTAAACGGCCCCGGTATCATATATTGTGGTACGAGATCCATGTGTGAGAACATTTCACGTATTGTGAATGAGTCAATGAATTGTCGCGTGGCTTATTATCATGGTGGAATGGACCAAGAACAAAGAATATTAATTCAACAGCAATTTATTCAAAACCAGATAGATTTAATCGTTTGTACAAGCGCATTTGGTATGGGGATAAATAAGCCGAATGTACGATTTGTCATTCATTTAGGATATCCTTCAAATATTGAAAATTATCTTCAGGAAATTGGCAGAGCTGGTAGAGATGGTGAACCTAGTGTGGCGATTTTATTTGTAAGTGAAAATGATCATGACTTACCTTTACGCTTAATTGAAGACGAATTACTTTCAATGTTTCAGCTAGAATCGTTTTTCTCATATGTAAAAAAGTTAAATGAGTCAATTATTCTTTTAACAGACCACTTGATCGCGAATTGGAAAGCAACTTTTCAATTTAGTGATATTCAATGGCAGACATTATTTAATGAATTGAATAAATCGAATATAATTGAAGATAATCAATTGTTTACTGATAGAGTGAACATGCACTTTTTAAAAGAATTAGAAAGAATGATCAATGAAAGAAGAAATGTGAAATATGTAAAGCTTAAATCTATGAAGGATTTTCTAGCTTCAACGACTTGTTATCGTGAAAACTATCTTTCAGTATTTAACGAGTCCTTAACGAGTAGACCTATTAATTGTTGTAATCATTGTGGATTTTCATTTGAACAGTATTTTTCAAATGTAAGTAATAAAAGTAAAGATGATGTTTATACATATTCTTGGGAGGAAGATCTAAGAAAAAAATTAGGTCTGTGAGGAACAACTGATATGGAAAATGAATTAAGTCGACAAAATATATCTATTAAAAATCTAAAAAAGAGTGTGTATGGTACGCAATTAATCATTTTATTAATCGCAATCATCTGTATTGGATTTTTTATTGGATTTGATGATTTTGTAGAAGAACAATCAACTTTTTTAAGCCTTAAAACATTCATCTTTGGGATTGGTGGTGGAATTGTATTAGTTTTATTTAATGTATTATTAAACTATACAGTACCTGAAAGATTTTTAGATGATGGTGGATTTAATAAAAAGTTTTTTACGTCATTATCTGTGTTTGAAATGACCATTCTATGTGTTTTAATTGCTTTATCTGAAGAATTATTTTTTAGAGGATTTGTCCAAACAAAATTTGGAATCATTTTGGCGTCCATTATTTTTGCATTAGTGCATTTTCGATACGTAAAAAAACCTGTATTATTTGTGATTGTTTTATTAGAAAGCTTTTTTATTGGCTATTTATATTTAATCACTGAAAATATTTTAGCTGTTTTTATTACACATTTTATCCTTGATTATGTATTAGGTTTATATATGAAATTTAGTCTAGAAAGTGAAGAAGAGAAATGAGTAGAAAAGATCGAGAAGAAATACAGATTGGTGGTTTGAAAAGAAAACACAAATCAAAAAAAGGTATTGATGAGACACCGACAGTAGATATGTTAAATTTGCCACCAAGAAGTAAATCAATTCAAAAAAAAGAAGATGAGAGTAGACCTTGGTGGAAAATTAAATATCCTCTAATCACTGCACTTGTGTTTCTGTTTATCTTATTACCAATTGGAGTAGTAGCTCTAGTTCAATATAAATATGATGGGATTTTTTCAAATAAAAGTAGTTTATTTATTCCTTCAAATAAATTTGAAAAAGTAAAAATTACTTCGACACCAGAGAATAATAAACTTGAAGAAGAACAAACAAGGGAAAATGAAAGCCAAAAGCCCCCAGAAACAAATGAGGATAAAAATCAGCAACTTCCAGTTCCTGATGAATCAGTAGGTGTAAAAGAAATTAAGCATGTCGTCCAAGAGGGAGAAACACTGTTTACAATTTCTATGAAATATTATAAGAACCGTAATGGTGAAGAAATTATTCAAGATGAAAATAACTTAAAAGATATAGAAGTTACACCTGGACAAGTATTAAAAATTCCATTAAATGTAGATTTAAATAAATAAAACAAAAATAAAATTATATAAATGATAAATAGGAAAAAGCTTATGTCCTTGAATGACAAGTGGACGTAAGCTTTTCTATCGTTTCATATATTTTTCAATTTAGTGGAGTTTTTGTATAATAGTAGAAAAGTATTTGCAGTTGCCGACCATTGAAAAATTAAACAGAAACTTTTAAGGTTCAATATTTGACCTTATAATGAGAATTTGTTTAAGTCCGAAATATCCGAGGACTTGTTAGAGACTGTTTGATAAATTTAGCAAAGTTGTGGTTATGTTACAGGGGGGAAATCACATAGTATTCGTATTTGTTAGTTTTATTTGTTTTGTTGCAATCATTTTTTTACTAATAATAAAATCGAGAAAAAATGAAATCAGAATTGAAAATAGAGAGATACAACTGAACCATGCTGATTTGACTTTAGAAAAAATTCAATTGATTTGGATTACAAATATAGGTGATTATCGTATAAAAAGAGCGGATCTTGAAAGAATGTGTACGAATAATACGATTATTATGTTAAGTGGATATTCTAAAAAGAGGTCAAAAAGATATCTTGAAGAAGATATTCAATTCCTCTCTTCTTTAGCTCCTGCATATTATTTATGGAGTACTGAAGATTATAAAGGAAATTATAGAGACTTAAATGCACTATTATTAGATTGCAAAGTGACGATCTTAGAAAATACTAATGCTTTGTTTGAAACTGAGAATGGTACAAAGTTTTCTATAATAGGTTTGGACGATGTTGGTACGAATCGAGATCATATGGATTATGCCATTGAAAATATAAATAGTGAAAATATTAATATATTGACCAGTTTTACAGAAGTAAAAAATAGCTTAGAAAAACAATATGAAAGTATTCAAGTTTATCTGTTTGAAAGAAGTCAAGATCATGTAAATCGTAATCAGAAAACGATATATTTGGAGCTGAACAATGAAAAAGGACTTTTGAAGCAAAAAACTATTACATTTATTAACTTTAAAGTATTGTTGTAATAGTACTTTGGCTTCATGTAGCTGTACTGGAGGAAATCAAAATTGGCCCAAATAGGAAAATATAATATTAAAGCAATCTCAAACTTAGTAGGTATTTTGCCAGGAACATTGAGAGCTTGGGAAAGACGATACAATATTATTAGTCCAGTCAGAAATGAAGCGGGACATCGATTGTATACCGAGGAGCACGTTTATATTTTAAAATGGCTTGTTCAGAAGGTGAATGAAGGATTTACAATCGGACAAGCAATTAATTTATACGAAACAAAAGAACATAAATCAAGTGATGATAAGAGTTTTACTGAAAATCTTCAGTCTGATCACTTAGTAAATCAAATTGTATTAGCGTTATCGTCCTTTGAAGAAGGAGAAGCGCACAATTATATAAATGAAGCATTTAGTTTATATTCTGTGGATAAGGTTTTGTTTAAAATCATTTCTAAAGTATTTATTATTATTGGCGATAAATGGAGAAATGGTGAAATTACTAGTGCGCATGAACACTTTGCAACATCGTTTTTACGTACAAGATTAGGGATGATTTATCAGAATCTCCCAAATAATAAACATTTGCCGAAACTGATCGCTGTATGTGGACCGGATGAAAAACATGAACTTGGCTTACTAATTTTTACAATTTACTTAAGAAGAATTGGGTTTCAAGTAATCTACTTAGGGGCTTCAATTGATTCAGCAGATTTAGATCAAGTGATTGAAGAAGTGGATCCGGCAGGGTTTATTATTTCTTGTACATTAAAAGAGAATTTAAAGAAAACAATTGATTTTGCAATCACAATTAAAAAAATTAAGCCAAATGTCATTATTGGTATCGGTGGATATGCTGTATCAACATGTGAGAGTCCGATTTTGGATTCTATTCAAGAATTCTATGTAGGTAACGCACAATCAAACTGGGACGTGTGGTTAAAGCAGAATTTTAATTATAAATGATTTTCTACTTTAGAATCACCAAAATTATATAAAAACATAAACTGTACTATGGTTAATGCAGCAAGGAGGCTAGTTCATGAGGTTGGAACGGTTGAACTACAATAAAATTAAAGTTTTTCTTACATCTGATGATTTATCAGAACGAGGATTAACAAAAGAAGATTTATGGTACAATGCACCAAAAGTTCAACAGCTTTTTCAAGATATGATGCATGAAGCTAGCGTAGAATTAGGTTTTGAAGTGGATGGAAAAGTATCTGTTGAAGTATTTTCACTACAAGCACAAGGAATGGTTGTCATTGTGACGAAATCAGATGAAATTTTAGAAGAGGAAGAAGAATTTCAAGATGATTTTATCTCAATGGAAGTAATCCTTGATGAAAGTGAACATATATTGTACGAGTTTTCTACTTTAGATGATCTAATCCTACTTTCTGAAAAATTAGTTTCTTGTGATGTTTCTGGTGGAAGACTTTTTTCCTTCGAAAATACATTTTATATAAAATTTGAAGAACATGAATTAGGTCGTCTTGATCGAGAAACATTTTACGCAATTTTAGCTGAATACGGTAATCCTTCTACGAGAACGATTTATCGCATTATTGAATATGGAAAAGAACTAATTTCAGAAAATGCTATCGAACAACTGCATTTTTATTTCGTGGAAAAAAAGACCTCTCATTAAAAATTTTTTTGAGAGGTTTTTTGTTTTGTAAATTATTTTTAAATATATTGTATTAATTGTTAAACTATTCTTTTCAAACGTTAAAAAGAGGAGTATAATGACGGTAGAAAACGCTTACATTAGAGTATTATTATATTTTGTTTTCTATGTGTTTATAACTTTCAAAAAGGGATGGAAAGTTGTATACTAATTTCAGAATGAACGAATAATTTTTCATAGTTCAAATTTCTAGGGGGTTTACAATGGTTGCCGAGAAATCTACAGAGAAAAATAGCAACACTGAAGAACATTTAGATGTACTAGCGCCGACTCAGGTCGTTATTAAAGAAGCGTTAGAGAAACTTGGATATTCAAATGAAATGTACGAATTATTAAAAGAACCAGTTCGAATGATGACTGTGAAAATACCTGTCCGTATGGATGATGGACAAGTGAAAATTTTCACTGGTTACAGAGCTCAACATAATGATGCAGTTGGACCTACAAAAGGTGGAATTCGTTTCCATCCAAATGTAACTGAAAATGAAGTAAAGGCTCTTTCAATTTGGATGAGCTTGAAATGTGGTATTGTTGATTTACCTTATGGTGGAGGTAAAGGTGGAATTATTTGTGATCCACGTGATATGTCTTTCCGTGAATTAGAAAGACTTAGTCGTGGTTATGTTCGTGCGATTAGTCAAATCGTTGGACCAACTAAAGATATCCCAGCTCCAGACGTATTTACAAATTCTCAAATCATGGCTTGGATGATGGATGAATATTCAAGAATTGATGAATTTAACTCACCAGGTTTCATTACTGGTAAACCATTAGTACTTGGTGGTTCTCACGGCCGTGAAACTGCAACTGCTAAAGGTGTAACGATTGTAATCCGTGAAGCAGCAAAACGTAGAGGAATCAACTTAGAAGGCGCAAGAGTTGTCATCCAAGGTTTTGGTAATGCAGGAAGCTTCTTAGCTAAATTTATGCATGATGCAGGTGCAAAAGTTATCGGTATTTCAGATGCATATGGTGCACTTCATGATCCAAACGGATTAGATATTGAATACTTATTGGACCGTAGAGATAGCTTCGGTACAATTACAAAATTATTTAATAATACAATTTCAAATAAAGAGTTATTAGAATTAGATTGTGATATTTTAGTTCCAGCGGCAATTGAAAACCAAATCACAAAAGAGAATGCTCACAATATTAAAGCTAGTATTGTAGTTGAAGCAGCTAATGGCCCTACAACTCTTGAAGCAACTAAAATTTTAACAGAACGTGATATTTTATTAGTTCCAGACGTTTTAGCTAGTGCTGGTGGCGTAACGGTTTCTTACTTTGAATGGGTTCAAAATAACCAAGGTTATTACTGGACTGAAGAAGAAGTAGAAGAAAGACTTGAAAAAGTAATGGTACGCTCATTCAATAATATTTACGAAACAAGTGTAAACCGTAAAGTAAATATGCGATTAGCGGCTTACATGGTTGGTGCTCGTAAAATGGCTGAAGCAAGTAGATTCAGAGGTTGGGTATAATCTAAAATCAAAACAAGATGGATTTCCATCTTGTTTTTTTATTTTATCAATTATTAGACAAAACGGATAATATCGGTAAAATAGAGTTTAGATAAACCAAGACCGAGTTTAATGGAGTTGTTTAAAATGGAAAAAGTTGAAGTGCTAATTATAGGTGGAGGCCCTTGTGGGATTGCGACATATTTGTCTTTGAAGAATCAAGGAATCTCAGCACTGATTATTGAAAAAGGAAATATAGTTCATACACTCAGTCGGTTCCCTACACATCAAACATTCTTTAGTACGAGTGAAAAATTAGAAGTAGGAAATATCCCCTTTATTATTGAAGGTAGAAAACCGAAAAAACACCAAGCTCTAGCCTATTATAGAGATGTCGTAAAAAGAAATAAGGTGTCAATTCATTCTTTCGAGGAAGTATTAAAGGTTACAAAAAATAAGGATTTTCTGGTTGAGTCAATTACAAAAAGTGGAGAACAAAAACAGTATAAGGCTAATGTAGTAGTCGTGGCCACAGGGTATTATGATCAACCAAATTATTTATCAATTCCTGGTGAAGAGCTTGAAAAAGTTTCACATTACTTTTTCGAAGGACATAAGCATTTTAATCAAAAAGTAGTTATTGTTGGTGGGAAAAACTCAAGTGTAGACGCTGCGTTAGAACTTGAAAAATGTGGTGCTGAAGTAACTGTATTGTATCGAGGTAATTCATATTCTCCGAGTATTAAGCCTTGGGTATTACCAGAATTTGAGGCCCTTGTTCGATCTGAAACGATTGATATGAAGTTTCAAGCGAATATTATAGAAATAAAAGAAAAATCAGTGATATATGAGCAACTAGGTGACATATATGAAATTGACAATGATTTTGTTTACGCAATGACTGGTTACCATCCAGATCACTCTTTAATAAAAAGTATGGGAGTAGGTGTAGATGATTCGACAGGTCGTCCAACATTTAATCCAGAAACTATGGAAACAAATATTGAAGGAATATATATCGCTGGAGTAATAGCTGCTGGGAATAATGCGAATGAAATTTTCATTGAAAACGGCCGTTTCCACGGTGATTTAATTGCGAAGAATATCATTTCTACTAGATAATCAATTAATTAAAAAAACGTAGTTTAGGCTACGTTTTTTTGTTGATTCCTAATTATTGATGAGAATTGTTGATTCCTATTTACTTCAATAATTTTTAGATGTTATAATTCCTGTGAAACGGGGTGTGAAAAATGAAAAAAGTCGTTCTAATTACAACAGGTGGTACGATTGCAAGTAAACCGAATGCACAGTCTGGTAAATTAGATTCTGGTGCATTATCTGGACAAGAAATAGCTGAAATGCTTAAATTACCGAATGATATCAATATCATTGTTGATTCATTTTTCCAAGTTCCAAGTATGCATATAAGTTTTAATCATTGGATTTTGCTTCAACAGAAGATTGAAGAGTATTTTAATGATGAATCAGTTGATGGTATTGTCGTTACACATGGAACTGATACACTCGAAGAAACAGCTTATTTTTTAGATTTAACTGTAGATGATGAAAGACCTGTCGTAATTACAGGATCTCAAAGATCTCCTGGTGAATTGGGGACAGACGCATTTATAAACTTAAGGCATGCAATCTATACAGCATCTGATGAGTCGTCAAAAAATATCGGCACTGTTGTCGTATTTAATGAGCGAATATTTACAGCGAAATATGTTAAAAAAGAACATGCTTCAAATATTCAAGGGTTCAACGTATTTGGTTTTGGTTATCTAGGGATTATTGATAATGACAAAGTTCATATCTATCAAAAGCCAGTAATACAGGACAAATACAAAATAACAAAAGAATTACCTCAAGTTGATATTATTAAATGTTACATAGAAGCTAAAGGATATCTTGTAAAAGCATCAGTTGATCATGGTGCAAAAGGTATTATTTTAGAAGGTGTAGGTAGAGGACAAGTTTCTCCTCATATGACTGAAGAAATTGAAGCAGCAGTCAAAAAAGGGGTAAAAGTTATTATTACTACAAGCTCTGAAGAAGGCGAAGTATACCCTACATATGATTATTTTGGTAGTGCATACGATTTAGTTAATAAAGGTGTAATTCTAGGAAAAGATTATGATAGTAAGAAAGCAAGAATTAAACTGACAGTCATGCTAGCTTCAGATGTAAATAACATTCATGAAGGATTCCATAAATAACTAAACACTGCCTAATAAAGGACATGTACTGATCGTATCTACTTCACTTAAATAGTTTTTTTGGAGTCCTGAGATAATAAAGAATGTGTTTGGAACGGAAGGCTGCTCGACTCCTATGGGAATTGCGGAAGATTGAGACCCTGAAGGAGGCCCACAGGATGTGGGTCATGCATGCGTTACGACAGGACATCGTGGTTTTAGCATGCCTACTTTTTTCCGAGGAGGCTCAAGCTTAGCCCTAAGGAAAGCGAGCAACCTGAAGGGAAAAATCCACGCAATCAGTTTTAAAATAAAAAATTGTACGATATTGATATGTAAGATAAATAAAAAGAGGCTGCCTCAAGTCAAATTGACTTATGAGACAGCCTCTTTTTAAGTTCTTGATTGTTATTTTAATGGTGCGATTTAAATTTATTTAATAAGTTTCTCCCTCTAAAGAGACCCCGTTATTGTTTAATTTTAGTTCAATAAAATGTTTATATCGACTTTTAAATGCATTTTCAGTGAAAAAGAACTATTGCAAGGAAATTTATGTGTGGATTTAGTACTATTTGAGCGAATTAAAAGATTTCGTAATTGTGAAAAAACTACATATACTTACTCAATTTCATGCTTTATACTAGTAATATATACCATTGAAGAATGACGACTTTCGTCACAAAAATCAATTATGTGAACATTGTTTGGGAGGGTCTAATGCTAAATGTAGGGGATGTACTAATTTTAGAAGACATTGATGCAAAAGAAGTGAAACGTTATAAATCAAAAATCGTAGAAATAAGAAATGAAGAATTATATATAGACTACCCTTTTGATGAAGCAACAGGTAAAACATCTTTCTTATTAAATGATCAAAAATTAAAAGCATATATAGTAACAAAAGAGCAAAATGTATTTACTTTCTATACTTCAATCATTGGAAGAAAGAAAATTGAGATTCCGGTTATTATCATGTCATTTCCAGGTAATGATTCTTTAGAAAAAGCTCAGAGAAGACGTTATGTTCGTGTACCAAGTATAGTTGACGTAGCTGTTCATCCTTTATTTGACGATTTTAAACCGTTTACAACAACAAGCCTAGACATTAGTGCTGGTGGAATAGCAATCCTTGCACCTCAGGAAAATGATTTTATTATAGGCAAGACAATTGTTTTGTGGTTGGTTTTACCATTCGAAGGTGAGACTCATCGGTATGTCAAAACAAAGGCACATATCATTCGAGTAAACAGTCAAGTCGTAGAGGGGAAACAAAGGGTTTCACTTGAGTTTGATGGATTAACACCTATTCAAAGACAGGATTTAATACAGTTTTCATTTGATCAACAATTAAAGCATCGAAGAAAAGGTATGAAAAATTAATATTTGTTGAAATTGTGTATAAAATTTACTATATACAATCATAATGGTAATTAAAAAGGTATGATTTACAATGAAAAGAGTAGAAAGAATCCTTTTAAAGTTGATTATCATTCAATTATTATGTTTAGTACTCAGTCAATATCTATTGTCCTTTCCTAGACTTTCTGTTTATTTAACGAAAATTGAATTATATGAAGGTGTTACACAAAAGGCAAAAGATGTTACAAGAGAAGTATATAGTGAAATTGGTAAATAAGATGAATTCAATCGCTTCATATGGTAAGATAAAAAAAGCAGGGATGCCTGTTTTTTTTATTTGAAAACATATTTTTAGGACATGCTAAGACAAAGTTGCTATTTTAATTAGCAATTTTTTTATGTAGGAGGACATATGAGTAAAAAAATAAGTATCGCTATAGACGGACCAGCAGCTGCCGGTAAAAGTACAGTTGCAAAAATAGTAGCAAAACAATTGGGTTATATTTACATAGACACAGGCGCAATGTATCGAGCACTAACTTTAAAAGCAATTCAAAACGATGTTGATGTAAATAATGAAAAAGAATTATCTTTATTACTATCTAAAATGACAATTAAGCTTGTACCAGAAAATGGTGTGCAAAAAGTTTATATTGATCAAACTGATGTTTCTGAAGCGATTCGTACACCAGAGGTTACTAGAAATGTATCTTTTGTTGCTAAGCATAGTTTAGTACGTGAAAAAATGGTTGATTTACAACGCGAATATGGAGTTGATGGTGGCGTTGTGATGGATGGACGAGATATCGGGACACATGTTTTAGTTAATGCAGAAGTGAAAATATTTATGATTGCTTCTGTAGATGAAAGAGCACAAAGAAGACATATTGAAAATCTAAAAAATGGTTTTGAAAGCAATTTAGATGTTTTAAAAGAGGAAATCGCAACTAGAGACAAAATTGATTCGGAACGAGAAGTATCTCCGCTTAAAAAAGCTGACGATGCAGTTTCATTGGATTCAACATCAAAAAGCATAAATGACGTTGTCGAAGAAATATTGTCGATTGTAAAAGAAAAAACAAATAATATTTAGATGAATTATTCATCACATTCCTTGACTTTTCTACCTATTTATTAGAAGGTAAAAGAGGACAATACATAAAAGGTCTAACCGTTTTCAAAAATAAGGAGGAATATGATATGGTTGAAAAAGTAATGCCAGAGGTTGGGGAAATTATCTCATGCGTGGTTGAACAAATTGAAGATAAGCAAGCAATTGTAGGTTTTGGTGGTAAAACGGATGGTATTCTTCCTATAAAAGAAATTTCTAATGTGCATATTGAAAATGTAAATGAAGTATTAACTGTTGGACAAGAAATTGAATTAAAAGTAATTAAAGTTGAAGAAGATACTGTTGTGTTTTCAAAACGTGCTGTTGATTCAGAAAAAGCATGGGATGTTTTAACTGAAAAATTAGCAAGTAAAGAAGTATTTGAAGTTATCATTACAGAGCAAGTAAATGGCGGACTAATTGCAGATGTGGGCGTACGTGGATTCATCCCAGCTTCACTAGTTTCAAAAAAATTCGTTGAAGATCTAGCTGCATTTAAAGGGCAATCTCTAGAAGTAGTGGTTGAAGAAGTAGATCGCGAAAAAAATCGTGTCATTTTATCACACAAAGCAGTTGAACAATTAAATGAAGTTGAAAACAGACGTAAAGCATATTCTTCAATTCAAGTTGGTCAAGTGATTGAAGGTAAAGTAGAAAGATTAACGAACTTTGGTGCATTTGTAAATATTGGTGGAGTAGATGGTTTAGTTCATGTATCTCAAATGTCACACAACCGAATTTCAAAGCCTGAAGAAGCAGTAGCTGTTGGTGATACAGTGAAAGTTAAAGTACTTTCAATTGACACTGAAACAAACCGCATTGCGTTATCTATGAAAGCGATCCAACCAGGCCCATGGGATCAATTAAATAGTAAAATTACTACGGGCGCAGTTGTTGAAGGAACAGTAAGAAGATTAACAAACTTTGGTGCATTCGTTGAAGTCCAAGAAGGTATTGAAGGATTAGTACACGTTTCTCAAATTGCTGACAAGCATATTAAGAATCCAAATGAAGTACTAGCAGTTGGTCAAGAAGTAAAAGTAAAAGTGTTAGAAATTAACCAAAGTGAAAAGAGACTTTCATTAAGTATTAAAGAAGCTGGCGAAGCCGAGCTTCAAGAAGAAATCTCTAAATATATTCAACCAAGTGAAAATAGTGGCTTCCAACTAAGTGAACTACTTGGTGACAAATTAAATAAATTTAAAAAATAATCAAGAAAAAATCCTTTAGCATTTAATGCTAAAGGATTTTTTTTAGGGCTACTTTGCTCTAAGGATCAGTTTAAGGTAAAGGCCATTTTTTGATTCTCCGCATTATGCTTGTCGGGTCAGAACGAACGCCTTCCACTTTTCTAGCGTCTAGTTCCGGCTCCTAGCTCCTCGAGGTCATAAGTCAATCCCAAGTAAAGGTTAAAAAGCAACCTTTACCCGGGCTCGCCTTATGCTTGTCGGAGCTAACCAGTCGCCTCCACATTTCGTTAGTTATGCTGATTTATTTCTCTTGCTTCTTCTGGTGTGTCGAGTCTTGTTGCACCCTTGTTGTGGATGCTTTGATCTCGGTCAGATTCTACTCTTCTTGATTGTCTTAGTTTTTTTTCTTGTCGATCTTTTCCCAAAGGTTTCACCTCCAAACGTTTCATTTATAGGTTCGTTTTTATTGAAACTTCTTATTCACTTTATTGAAAGATTGATTATTTTCATGTAGAAATGTCGAATACTAAGTGTATGTGGGAGGTCTTTGGTGTGCAAGGTTTGTATTTTCTATTTTCAATTTGGACAATTATTTTATTTTATTCAAGAACGAAAGATCGTTTGAATGAGAAATTTTTAAAGTTAGGTGTTTTGTTTTGTTTGATTTGTTGTTCTACGTTTACTTTCGAGTTGTTTAATTTTCAAATGAATGTAGCATTTCTTTTGTCAATATTTATGATTAGTTACGATCTAAGTAAGTTAAAGATTAGTGAACAATTCATGCATTTTTTTAAAGGACTCATTATTGGGATGTCTTATAGTAGCATGAGTATACTCGCGATTTATGATCCAGCGAGTTATTTTATAAATGAATTTTTTTCAATTTCTTTAATGACAACTTTATTGGCAATATTTTTAAGTAATCATTACATCGAAAGAATCAGACTGCTTATAATAGGACTAATACAAGGTGAAGTTTTCAATTTTATTACGTATCGATCAATAAAAGTTCAATATATAATAGGTGATTTATCATGGCTTGATTCATTATTTTTAACCATTTTACTCATCACTTCTTTAAAATTATTGTCTTTAAATTTTTCAAAAAAGAATTTGAAAAGTGGAAAATTAGTAAAAAATTGATGAAAATTGGTCTTTTTTCACATTTTTTGTTAAAATAGATAAGTTATTTAAATAAATTATATAGAAGATGAAAACTAAAAACATTTATTAAGAATTAAATGGTTCATAGTTATGCTAGGAAGGATGAATTAAATGTCTAAACCGACAGTTGCAATAGTTGGTCGTCCCAATGTTGGGAAATCAACTATCTTTAATAGAATCGTGGGAGAAAGAATCTCGATTGTAGAAGATATACCAGGAGTTACTCGAGATCGTATTTATAGCTCTGCAGAATGGTTGAATCAAGAATTCAGCTTAATTGATACAGGTGGAATTGATATTGGTGATGAGCCATTTTTAGAGCAAATTCGTCAACAAGCTGAAATTGCGATGGATGAAGCAGATGTTATTGTTTTTCTAACTAACGGTCGTGAAGGCGTTACTGCGGCTGATGAAGAAGTAGCGAAAATTTTATACAAAACTAAAAAGCCAGTAGTGTTAGCTGTCAATAAAGTTGATAATCCTGAAATGCGCAGCGACATATATGACTTCTATGCGTTAGGATTTGGAGAAGTTTATCCTATTTCAGGTTCTCACGGATTAGGTCTTGGGGATTTACTTGATGAAGTAATCGGTCATTTTCCAGATAAAGATCAAGAAAACTATGATGAAGAAACAATTAAATTTAGTTTGATTGGACGTCCAAATGTTGGTAAATCATCTTTAGTTAATGCTTTACTAGGTCAAGAGCGCGTTATCGTAAGTAATGTTGCAGGTACGACTCGTGATGCAGTTGATACGCCGTACACAAAAGATGGACAAGATTATGTCATTATTGATACAGCAGGTATGAGGAAAAAAGGTAAAGTATATGAAAGTACTGAAAAGTATAGTGTTCTTAGAGCTTTACGTGCGATCGAGCGATCTGATGTTGTTTTAGTTGTTTTAGATGGTGAAGAAGGAATTATTGAGCAAGACAAGAAAATTGCTGGTTATGCGCATGAAGCAGGTAGATCAGTTGTAATCGTCGTTAATAAATGGGATGCTGTTGAAAAAGATGAAAAGACAATGAAAGAGTTTGAAGAAAATATTCGCGCTCATTTCCAATTTTTAGATTATGCTCCAATAGTATTCTTATCAGCTAAAACACGTAAGAGAACTCAAACTTTATTACCAATGATAAATAAAGCTTGTGAAAGTCATAGCTTACGTGTACCGACAAATGTACTAAATGATGTCATTATGGATGCGATTGCGATGAATCCAACACCAACTCATAACGGTCAAAGACTTCGTGTGTATTATGCAACACAGGTTGCAATTAAGC
>Ga0209676_1000937_pt1 | contig 35920 bp, 20 predicted proteins | sample AraplaCvi_mLB_r2_FD_184282 | JGI IMG/M metagenome (GOLD analysis project Ga0209676, IMG submission 184282) | Arabidopsis root microbial communities from North Carolina, USA - plate scrape MF_Cvi_mLB_r2 (SPAdes) (version 2) | ecosystem: Host-associated > Plants > Roots > Endosphere | place: USA... | reverse complement strand
GCACCGCCACACGCTGGGCCTCTATTCGGACTACCCCACGCGCGACCGCTGGACCTTCCACCACCGCGGCGAGCAGATCACCATCTACCTCAACGCCACGCTGCTGACCAACAGCGTGCACCTGCTTCGCGAGTACGCGCTGGAGCATGCGGGCATCGTGTGCCTGCCCACCATCGTGGCGGGCGAGGCGATCCTGCGCGGCGACCTGCAGGTGGTGCTGCCGGAGCACCAGCTCTCGTCCTTCCCGCTGTGCGCGGTGTACCCGGACACCTCGCGCAAGGCCTTCAAGCTGCGCCTGTTCATCGAGCACATCGGCAACGAGTTCACGCACGATCCGCCGTGGGATGCGGCGCTGATCCAGAAGGGGCTGCTGCCCGCGCGCCTCATCGAGGCTTGAAGAAGATCCGTTGCGGGTAAACCCTGCGGATCATTCTGCTTTACCGAACAATCCGCTTTCGATCTGCCCTCTACCGCCCGGGCGGCCGTGTTCCTAGAGTTCGCTCCATCGCAGCCGTGCTGCAGGACAAGGACTTGAGGAGACACGCCATGAGCGCACCCACCCCCGCCTACCAGACCCGCTTCGGCTCGCTGAAGAACTACGAGAAGGGCCGCGTCGAGCCCATCAGCGACAACGTGCGGCACTACGCCTTCTCCAACTGCTTCGAGATCGCCAGCAAGAGCCGGCCCTACGAGAAGGTGGTGTTCGGCCAGAACCAGATCTACGTGCTGGAGGCGCTGCGCGCCGAAGGCGCCTCGCCCTGGTTCACCTGCGCCCACGACGAGTTCGCGCTCGTTATGGACGGCGAGGTCGAGGTGCACCTGGTGCAGCTCGACGCCGCGCAGCAGGTGGGCGACGCCGAGAAGAACGGCGCCGTGCAGGTCGAGGGCGAGCCGCGCGGCAAGAAGATGGGCTGGATGAAGCTGGGCCGCGGCCACCAGGGCCTGCTGCCCAAGAACAGCGCCTACCAGTTCCGCGTCAAGGGCGAGCCCGGCGTGATCGTGCTGCAGACCTGCAAGGGCGATCTATCGGTCGAGAAGTGGGCCGAGATCTGCCAGCTGCAGTGAGCGCCATCGCAAACATCAGGAGACCGACATGAACGCCCCTACCGAACTCGCCAAGGTCATCGCCACGCAGGCTGACCGCACCCTGGGCTACAAGGACTTCCAGCTTGGCAGCTTCGGCTTCCACCGCGACGAGTACTTCGCCCACATCACCTGGAAGACCCGCGACGGCCGCCCCATGAGCCACACCCTGGACGCCGGCGCCTACCTGCGCGCGCTGATGCGCGACGTGGCCTGGGGCTTCTTCTACGGCTGGGTCAACTTCGACGACGTCTTCGGCACCGTCAACCACTACCAGTCGGTGGACCTGTACGCCGGCAGCTACAACGGCACCATGAAGGAAGCCGGCATCGACCTGCTGGAGAACTTCCCCACCGACCAGATCCGCGCCACCTTCGAGGCCATGCTGGACGACTGGACCAACGAAGGCTTCGACCCCTTCGCCGCGCCGCAGGAGACCGGCTCGCCCTACGGCCGCAAGAACGGCAGCAACACCGCGAAGATCACCCGCGCCCGCGAACTCGCCAAGCGCTGCGTGGGCCTGAAGGACGACCTGGCGCTGCGCAGCGATGCGCGCGGCGCGCCCATCAACCGCGCCTTCGCCGACGTGCCGCAGGAGCAGCCGCAACTGCACCCCGAGCCCGGCTTCGAGAACGAGGTGCATGCCTTCAACCTGTTCGGCTTCCTCAGCCGCTCGCAGGTCACCTGGAACCCCAGCTTCACATCGGTGGTCAAGCACAGCTTCATGTGCCCCACCACCGAGGAGCACATCCTGCCGATCATCCACGGCAACGACCGCGTCGAGTGGTTCTTCCAGATGACCGACGAGATCCACTGGGACTGCGGCGACAAGAACACCGGCAAGCCCATGGCCCGCGTGATCATGAAGGCCGGCGACATGGCCGCCATGCCCGCCTACTGCCGCCACCAGGGGTTCAGCCCCAAGCGCTCGATGCTGCTGGTGTGGGAGAACGGCTCGTCGAGCCTGGTCTACGAGATCCAGAAGGGCGAGTCGCCCGAGATCCCGGTCGAGTTCTGACCGGCCGGCCCGCCGCCGCTTCTTTCTTCCCGCCATTCATCCATCCAGCCCTCCCCGCGCGGGGAGGGCGAGGAGAACCCATGCCTGCTCTTTCCATCCGCCACCAGCTTTTCATCGACGGCCGTTTCGTCGACGCCGAATCCGGCGAGACGCTCGCCACGCTGAACCCGCACGACAACACGCCCATCGCCCAGGTCGCGCTGGCCGGCAAGGCCGACGTCGACAAGGCCGTGGCCGCCGCGAAGCGTGCGTTCCCCAAGTGGAGCCGCATGGCCGCCGCCGACCGCGGGCGCATCCTGCTGAAGCTGGCCGATCTCATCGAGGCCAACGGCGAAGAACTCGCGCGGCTCGAATCGCTGGACACCGGCCACCCGATCCGCGACTCGCGCCGGCTCGACGTGCCGCGCACCGCCGCGTGCTTTCGCTACTTCGGCGGCATGGCCGACAAGTTCCAGGGCGAGACCATTCCAGTGGAAGAGGGCTTTCTCAACTACACGCTGCGCGAGCCGGTCGGCATCGTCGGGCAGGTGGTGCCGTGGAATTTCCCGCTCATGTTCACGAGCTGGAAGATGGCGCCCGCGCTCGCGGCCGGCAACTGCATCGTGATGAAGCCGGCCGAGATCACGCCGCTCACCTCGCTGCGCATCGCCGAGCTGATGGCCGAGGCCGGCGTGCCGCCCGGCGTGGTCAACATGCTGCCGGGCCTGGGCAGCGTGGCGGGCCAGTACATCGCCGAGCATCCCGAGATCGCCAAGATCGCCTTCACCGGCAGCACCGCCACCGGCCGGCGCATCGTGCAGGCCAGCGCGGGCAACCTGAAGAAGGTGCAGCTCGAGTTGGGCGGCAAGGGCCCCAACATCGTGTTCGAGGACGCCAACCTGCAGGCCGCCGTGAACGGCAGCGCCTGGGCCATCTTCCACAACCAGGGCCAGGCCTGCATCGCGGGCTCGCGGCTGATGCTGCACGAGAAGATCGCCGACGCCTTCCTCGAGCAGTTCATTCCGCTCGCGCAGTCGATCCGCCTGGGCAACCCGCTCGACGAGGCCACCGAGATGGGCCCGCTCACCAGCGCCCAGCACCGCGACCGCGTGCTGAGCTATGTCGAGGTGGCGCAGGCGCAGGGCGGCGAAGTGCTGGCGGGCGGCGGCGCGCCCGGCGGCGACCTGGCGCAAGGCTGCTATGTGCAGCCGACCGTGGTGCGCGCCCGGTCGTACCAGGACCGCGTGGCGCAGGAAGAGGTGTTCGGCCCCTTCGTCACCGTGCTCACCTTCAAGAGCGACGAAGAGGCGATGCAGATCGCCAACGGCACCGACTACGGCCTGGGCAGCGGCCTGTGGACCCGCGACCTGCAGCGCGCCCACAAGGCGGCGCGCGACCTGCACGCCGGCATGGTCTGGATCAACAGCTACAAGCGCGTGAACCCCGGCTCGCCCTTCGGCGGCGTGGGCCAGAGCGGCTACGGCCGCGAGATGGGCTTCGATGCGATGCGCGAGTACACGCAGGTGAAAAGCGTGTGGGTCAACGTCGACGCGCAGATTCCGCCGCACTTCGTGCGCTGACGTTTTCCTTTTTCTTTCCAACCCGACGGATGCACACGATGTCTTTCTCGATCCTCTCCCGGGCCCTGGTCGCCTGCACGCTGCTGTGGGGCATGGCCGCGCAGGCCCAGGCACCGGCCTGGCCGACCAAGCCGGTGCGGCTGGTCGTCGGCTTTCCGCCGGGCGGCATCGTCGACACCGTCGCGCGCCAGCTGCAGCCGCGCCTGCAGGCCGCGCTCGGCCAGACCGTGATCGTGGACAACCGCAGCGGCGCCGGCGGCACGCTGGCGGGGGCCGAAGTTGCGCGCGCGGCGCCCGACGGCCACACGCTGCTGATGGTGTTCGACAGCTACGCGACCTACCCGCTGGTCTATCCGAAGCTGAGCTTCGACATCGCGAAAGACCTGCAGCCCGTGACACAGGTGGCGAGCAACCCGCTGGTGCTGGTGGTCAACCCGAAGGTCGAGGCCAAGGACTTCGTGCGCTTCGTCGGCCTGCTCAAGGCGCAGCCGGGGCGCCTGAACTACGCCAGCGTCGGGCCGGGCTCGAGCAACCACCTCACGGCCGAGTACTTCAAGGCCGTGAGCGGCACCTTCGTCACGCACATCCCTTATCGCGGTGGTGGTCCCGCCCAGCAGGACCTGCTGGGCGGGCAGGTCGAGATGATGTTCCTCTCGGCCGTGCTGGCCCAGCCGCACGTCAACGCGGGCCGGCTGCGCGCCCTGGCCCAGACCGGCGCGCAGCGCGTGGCCGCCTATGCCGACGTGCCGACCGTGGCCGAGAGCGGCTACCCCGGCTTCGAGGTGAACTCCTGGGTCGGCCTGCTGGCCCCGGCCGGCACGCCGCGCGCCGTGGTCGACCGGCTGCAGGCCGAGGTGCGCAAGGTCGTGACCGAGCCCGCGTTCCAGCAGCGGCTGCGCGAACAGGGCCTGACGGGCATCGCCAACACGCCCGAGCAGTTCGCCGCCGTGCTGCGCACCGAGCAGGACAAGTGGGCCCGGCTGGTGCGCGAGCGCCGCCTGAGCCTCGAATAGCCAGACAGAAAGGAGCGCGCCATGCACGACTTCATCCACACCACCCATCCGCAGCGCGTGGTGTTCGGCGCCGGTTCGCTGCGCCACCTGGCGCGCGAGATCGATGCGCTGGGCGCGAAGAAGGCGCTGGTGCTCTGCACGCCCGAGCAGCGCCCGCAGGCCGAGCGCGTGGCGGCCTCGCTCGGTGCGCAGGCGGCCGGCCTGTTCGACCGCGCCGTGATGCACGTGCCCGTGGAAACGGCGCGCGAGGCGCGCGACCTGGCGCGCCGGCTCGGCGCCGACTGCGCCGTGGCGCTGGGCGGCGGTTCCACCACGGGGCTGGGCAAGGCCATCGCGCTGGAGTCGGGGTTGCCGATCGTGGCCATTCCCACCACCTACGCGGGCAGCGAGATGACGCCGATCTACGGCCTCACCGAGAACGGCCTGAAGAAGACCGGCAAGGACCCGCGCGTGCTGCCGCGCACCGTGATCTACGACCCCGAGCTGTCGCGCACGCTGCCCGTGGGCCTGAGCGTGACCAGCGGCATCAACGCCATCGCGCACGCGGCCGAAGGCCTGTACGCGCAGGACAGCAACCCGGTGATGGACCTGATGGCTGAGGAGGGCATCGCGGCACTCGCCCGCGCGCTGCCGGCGATCCGCGTGCAGCCCGACGACCTGGCCGCACGTTCCGACGCGCTCTACGGCGCCTGGCTCTGCGGCGGCGTGCTCGGCGCGGTGGGCATGGCCCTGCACCACAAGCTGTGCCACACGCTGGGCGGCAGCTTCAACCTGCCGCACGCCGAGGTGCACACGGTGGTGCTGCCGCATGCGCTCGCGTTCAACGCGCAGGCCGCGCCGCGTGCCATGGCGCGCATCGCGCGCGCGCTCGGCGGCGTGTCGGCGCCGGCGGCGGTCTTTGCGCTGGCGCGCGACAACGGCGCGCCGGTGGCGCTGAAGGACATCGGCATGCGCGCCGCCGACCTCGACCGCGCGGCCGACATCGCCGTCGCCAACCCGTACTGGAACCCACGGCCCTTCGGCCCGGCCGAGCGCGACGCGATCCGCGCGCTGCTGCAACGCGCCTTCGACGGCGAGCCGCCGGGCTAGGCACGGCGCAGGCATCGAAGACAGACACGAACAACGAAGGAGACAGCCATGACATTCAACCGCAGACAGTTCACGCAGGCCGCCGCCGCGCTCGCCGCCACGGGCGCCGCGCCGCGGGTGTTCGCCGCCGACACGCTCAAGATCGGCTACGTGTCGCCGCAGACCGGGCCGCTCGCGCCCTTCGGCGAGGCCGACAAGTGGGTGATCGAGCAGATGAAGGCCGCCTTCAAGGACGGCATCAGCGTGGGCGGCAAGAAGTACGCCGTGCAGATCGTGCTCAAGGACAGCCAGTCGAACCCCAACCGCGCGGGCGAGGTGGCGAACGACCTGATCCTGAAGGACAAGGTCGCGCTGGTGCTCACCGCCGGCACGCCCGAGACCGCGAACCCGGTGAGCGACGCCTGCGAGCTCAACGAGGTGCCCTGCATCTCCAGCGTGGTGCCATGGCAGCCCTGGTTCTTCGGCCGCAAGGGCGACCCGGCCAAGGGCTTCAACTGGACCTACCACCTGTTCTGGGGGCTCGAGGACGTCATCGCCACCTTCACCAACGGCTGGAAGACCGTGGCCACCAACAAGAAGGTCGGCGGCCTGTTCCCCAACGACGGCGACGGCAACGCCTGGGGCGACAAGGAGCTGGGCTTTCCCAAGCCGCTCGCGCAGATGGGCTTCACGCTCACCGACCCCGGCCGCTTCCAGAACGGCACGCAGGACTTCAGCGCGCAGATCGCGGCCTTCAAGCGCGACAACGTCGAGATCGTCACCGGCGTGGTCATCCCGCCCGACGCCAAGACCTTTCTCACGCAGGCGCGCCAGCAGGGCTTCAGGCCCAAGGTGATCACGCTCGGCAAGGCGCTGCTGTTCCCCGGTGCCATCGAGGCGCTGGGCGACCTCGGCGAGGGCCTGTCGACCGAGGTGTGGTGGAGCCCGTCGCACCCCTTCAGCTCCAGCCTCACGCAGCAAAGCGCCAAGGCGCTGGCCGAGGCCTACGAGGCCGGCACGAAGAAGCAGTGGACGCAGCCCATCGGCTTTGCGCATGCGCTGTTCGAGGTGGCGGCGAACGCGCTGTCGCGATCGAAGTCGCTCAAGGCCGGCGACGTGCGCGACGCCGTGGCCGCGACCTCGATCAACTCCGTGGTCGGCCCCGTGAAATGGGGCGGGCAGGGCCCGTTCAAGAACGTCAGCAAGACGCCGCTGGTGCTCGGCCAGTGGGGCAAGGGCAAGCAGCGCAAGGTGGAGCTGACGCTGGTGAACAACGAGGCCGCGAAGGCGATCCCCACCGGCGGCGCGCTGCGCCTGCTCTGAGTGACGGCTGCCATGACGCTGCTGGCCTTGCACGGCGTGAGCAAGTCCTACGGGGCGCTCAAGGTCACCGACGGCATCACGCTGGCGGTGGCCGAGGGCGAGACGCTGGGCATCCTCGGGCCCAACGGCGCGGGCAAGACCACGCTGTTCAACCTGATCTCGGGCGACGCGCGCGTCGATGCCGGCCGCGTGGAGTACGCGGGCCGCGACGTGACGCGGCTGCGCCCGCACCAGCGCTGCCGCGCCGGCATCGGCCGCAGCTACCAGGTGCCGCAGCCCTTCGGCCACATGAGCGTGTTCGAGAACCTCGTCACCGCCGCCTGCTTCGGCGGCCAGCAGGCCGAGCGCGAAGCCTGGGAGACGGCGCACGAGGTGCTGGCCCAGACCGGCCTGGCGCCGCACGCCAACAAGCCGGCCGGCGGGCTCACGCTGCTCGACCGCAAGCGGCTGGAGCTGGCGCGCGCGCTCGCGACCAAGCCGCGCCTGCTGCTGCTCGACGAGATCGCGGGCGGGCTCACCGAGCCCGAGGCGGCGGTGCTGGTGGCGGAGCTGAAGCGCATCAAGGCGCGCGGCGTGACCATGATCTGGATCGAGCACGTCGTGCATGCGCTGCTGTCGCTGGCCGACCGGCTGTTCGTCATCAACTTCGGGCAGCAGCTGGCGGAAGGCGCACCGCGCGCGGTGATGAACGACCCCGAGGTGCGGCGCGTGTACATGGGGATCGAGGCATGAACGCGCTGCTCGACACCCACGGCCTGCAGGCCTTCTACGGCGATGCGCAGGCCCTGTTCGGCATCGACTTCACGCTGTCGGCGGGCGAGCTGGTGGCGATCATCGGCGCCAACGGCGCGGGCAAGTCGACCTTTCTGAAAAGCCTCACGGGGCTGCTGCGCGCGCCGTCCGACGCGATCCGCTTCAAGGGCGAACCCATCGGCGGCCTGCCGCCCGGCGAGATCGTGCGGCGCGGCCTGGCGATGGTGCCCGAAGGCCGGCGCCTGTTCCCGAGCCTGAGCGTGGAAGAGAACCTGCTGATGGGCGCCACGCCGCGCCGCGCGGGGCCGTGGAACCTGCAGCGCCTGTACGGCCTGTTCCCCATCCTGGCCGAGAAGCGGCGCCAGCCCGCCACTTCGCTGTCGGGCGGGCAGCAGCAGATGGTGGCACTGGGCCGCGCGCTCATGAGCAACCCCGAGGTGCTGCTGTGCGACGAGCTCTCGCTCGGCCTGGCGCCGGTCGTCATCCGCGAGATCTACGCGGCCATGCCGGCCATCACGGGGGAGGGCATGACGGTCGTGATCGTGGAGCAGGACGTGCGCATGGCGCGGCAGGTGTCGCAGCGCGTGTACTGCTTCCAGGACGGGCGCGTGTCGCTCACGGGGCGCTCGGGCGAACTCACGCCGGAGCAGATATCGCAGGCTTACTTCGGCATCGAGGAGCACCATGCTTGAAACCCTGCTTCAGGGCGTGTTGCTCGGCGGTCTCTACACGCTGTTCGCGCTCGGCCAGTCGCTGATGTTCGGCGTCATGCGGCTGACCAACACGGCGCAGGGCGACTTCATCGTCCTGGGCGCCTTCGCGGTGATCGCCGGCGTCTCGATGACCGGCGCATCTGTGCCATGGTTGGTGGTGCTCGCGGTGCTGCCGCTGGCCTTCGGCTTCGGCTACCTGCTGCAGCGCCACGTGCTCAACGGCACGCTGGGCAAGGACCCGCTGCCCTCGCTGGTCGTGACCTTCGGCCTGTCGATCGTGATCCAGAACCTGCTGCTGGAGCTGTTCTCGGCCGACCCGCGCGCCATCGAGGTCGGCGTGCTGGCCACCGCCTCGGTGCCGCTGGGCGACACGCTGGCGCTGGGGGCGCTGCCGCTGGTGATCCTGGCGGTCGCGGTGGCGGCCACGGGCGCGATGCAGTGGATGTTCACGCGCACGCCGCTGGGCCGCACCTTCCGCGCGGTGTCCGACGACCGCGAGATCGCCGAGCTGATGGGCCTCAAGGCCAGGCAGGTGTATGCGCTGGCCACGGGCATCGCCTTCGTGCTGATCGCCATCGCCGGCGCGCTGCAGGGCATGCGCACCACGGTGTCGCCGTCGGACGGCCCGCTGCTGCTGCTGTTCGCCTTCGAGGCCGTGATCATCGGCGGCATGGGCTCGTTCTGGGGCACGCTGGCCGGCGCCATGATCCTGGGCATCGCGCAGCAGATCGGCTTTCGCATCGATCCGGGCTGGGGCATCTGGTTCGGCCATCTCGTGTTCCTCGCGGTGCTGGTGCTGCGGCCGCAGGGACTGTTCCCCAAGACACGCTGACCGCCTTCCGACATGACCGACAAGACCTCCCCCGCGCCGCTCAGGCACGTGCTGTTCATCATGTGCGACCAGCTGCGCGCCGACCACCTCTCGTGCTACGGCCACCCGCGCCTGCAGACCCCGCACATCGATGCGCTGGCCGCGCGCGGCGTGCGCTTCAGCCATGCCTATGCGCAGGGCGCGGTCTGCGGCGCCTCGCGCATGTCGACCTACACCGGGCGCTATGTCAGCAGCCACGGGACGATGTGGAACTTCGTGCCGCTGTCGGTGGGGCAGAAGACGCTGGGCGACCACCTGCGCCCGCACGGCGTGCGCTGCGCGCTGGTCGGCAAGACGCACGTCGAGGCCGACACCGAGGGCGCGCGCCGCCTGGGCATCGATCCGACGCAGGGCGCGGGCCGGCTCGCGATGGAAGGCGGCTTCGAGCCCTATGCGCGCGACGACGGCATCTGGCCGCCGGGCTTCAAGGTCACGGGCAATGCCTACTGCGACTGGCTGCGCGCGCAGGGCTACGACTCCGACAACCCCTGGCACGACTTCGCCAACTCGGGGCGCGGCCCCGACGGCGAGATCCTGAGCGGCTGGCAGATGCGCTGGGCCGACCGGCCCGCGCACATCGCCGGCGCGCACAGCGAGACGCCCTACACGACCGAGCGCGCCATCGACTTCATGCGCGAGGCCGGCGACGCGCCCTGGGTGCTGCACCTGTCGTACATCAAGCCGCACTGGCCCTACGTGGCGCCCGCGCCGTACCACGCGATGTACGGACCCGACGACATGCTGCCGGTGGTGCGCAGCGAGGCCGAGCGCGTCGACGCCCACCCGGTCGTCGAAGGCTTCCGGCGCGAGACCGTGAGTCGCAACTTCAGCCGCGACGAGGTGCGCAACATGGTGGTGCCGACCTACATGGGGCTCGTGAAGCAGGTCGACGACCAGCTCGGCCGGCTCTTCGCCTTCATGGCCGCGCAGGGGCTGGACCGCGACACGCTGGTGGTCTTCACCAGCGACCACGGCGACTACCTGGGCGACCACTGGCTGGGCGAGAAGGAGCTGTTCCACGACCCGATCGTGAAGGTGCCGCTGATCGTGGTCGACCCGCGCGCCGAGGCCGATGCACGCCGCGGCACCGTGAGCGACGCGCTGGTCGAGTGCATCGACCTCGTGCCGACCATGCTCGACGCGCTGGGCCTGCCGCAGCCGGCCGAATGGCTCGAAGGACAGTCGCTGCGCCCGCTGCTGCACGGCCACGCCGGCGCGACCGGCAAGGACCTGGTGGTGTGCGAGAACAGCTTCGCCTTCCGCGACGAGGTGCGCCTGCCGCTGGCCCAGCCCGTCGAGCGCTGCCACATGACGATGCTGCGCACGCGCCGCTGGAAGTTCGTGCACTTCGAAGACCTGCCGCCACAGCTGTTCGACATGCAGGCCGACCCGGACGAGCTGGTCGACCAGGGCCGCGACCCGGCCCTGGCCGCGGTGCGCGAGCAGATGCTGGGCCTGCTGTTCGACTGGCTGCGCCAGCGGCGGCGTTTTCCCACCGTGGCGCCCGAGGACATCGCGCGCTGGAACGAGCGCGAGCTGGCGGCCGGCATCCTCATCGGCGCCTGGTAGGCGAGCGCGCACCCCATTTCAAAAAAGGAGACACCCCATGAACGCTTTCCGCCGACCTCTCGCGGCCTGCCTGACAGCAGCCGCCGTGCTCGCCACCCTCGCGCCCAGCCACGCCGCCGACACCTGGCCCAGCAAGCCCGTGCGGCTGGTGGTGGCCTTTCCGGCCGGTGCGCCGGGCGACATCGTCTCGCGGCTGATGCAGCCGGCCCTGCAGAAGGCGCTGGGCCAGCCCGTGGTGGTCGACAACAAGCCGGGCGCGGGCGGCAACATCGGCATGCAGGAGGTGGCGCGCGCCACCGACGGCCACACGGTGCTGGTCGGGCCCGACACCATGCTGACCATCAACCCGCACCTGTACCGCAAGCTCGCCATCCGGCCGATGGAAGACCTGGTGCCCGTGACCCAGCTGGCCGCGTTCAGCCAGGAGCTGGTGTGCTTTCCCGGCGCCGGCATCAAGACCCTGCCCGAGCTGCTGGCCGCGGCCCGGGCCAAGCCGATGAGCTACGCCTCGGGCGGCCCCGGCGTGCCCGGCCACATGGCGATGGAGATGCTGTTGGCCGATGCCGGCGTGCAGATGCAGCACGTGCCCTACCGCGGCCCGAGCCCGGCCATGCAGGACGTGATGGGCGGCATGGTGCCCTGCGGCTTCCTGGCCTCGCCGACGGTCGGTCCGATCATCCGCGACGGCAAGCTGGTGGCCATCGCCGTGTCGGGCAGCAAGCGCCTGGGCAGCCAGCCCACGGTGCCGACCGTGGCGCAGGCGGGCATCCAGGGCTACGACGCCAGCTTCGCCGAGATGATGGCCATGCCGCGCGCCACGCCGCCGGCCGTGGTGGCGCGGCTGCAGGCCGAGGTGGCGAAGGCGCTGGCCGCGCCCGAGCTGCGCGAGCGGCTGGCCACCATGGACCTCGAGGTGGTGGCCAACACGCCCGAAGAAGCGGCGCGCCGCCTGCGCGCCGAGCACCAGCGCTGGGGCCAGGTGGCCGCGCGCGTGCAGCTGCAGCTGGACTGAGCGCCATGACCCCCGTCGTCGTCACCATCGACACCGGCAGCAGCCGCCGCGCGGGCTGGACCGCCGCCGCGCTGGTGGCGGTGGCCGCCACGCTGCCTTTCTGGGGCGAGCCCAGCTGGATGCGCGAGTTCGTCGAGATCGCCTGCTACTTCATCTTCGCGATGATGTGGAACCTGCTGGCCGGCTACGGCGGCATGGTCAGCATCGGGCAGCAGGCCTTCTTCGGCTTCGGCGGCTACGTGATGCTGATGCTGGGCAACTTCGCGGGCGTGAATCCGTTCGTGGCGATTCCGCTCGGGGCGCTGGCCGCGGCGCTGATCGCGGTGCCGGTGTCCTTCGTGGCGTTCCGGCTGTCGGGCGGCTACTTCGCCATCGGCACCTGGGTGATCGCCGAGGTGTTCCGGCTCAGCTTCGCCAACGTGTCGGCGGTGGGCGGCGGCTCGGGCACCACGCTCACGGCGCTGCGCGGCATCGAGCGCGCCACGCGCGAGAGCGTCACCTACTGGATGGCGCTGGGCTGCGTGGTGGCGGCGGTGTCGCTGGTCTACCTGTTCTTGCGCAGCCGCTTCGGGCTGGCGCTGCTGGCGATCCGCGACAACGAGATGGCCGCCGAGTCGCAGGGCATCCCGGTGGCGCGCATGAAGCTCGCGGTGTACGTGGTGGCGGCCTTTGGCGCCGGGCTGGCGGGCGCGCTGTACTTCGTGGGCAACCTGCGCATCAGCCCCGACGCGGCCTTCGCGCCGAACTGGACCGCCTTCGCGATCTTCATGGTCGTGATCGGTGGCATCGGTCGCATCGAGGGGCCGCTGGTGGGCGCGCTGGTGTTCTGGGCGCTGAACAAGTTCCTGAGCGACTACGGCACCTGGTACCTGCTCGGCCTCGGGCTGCTGGCCATCGTGGCCACGATCTTCTTCAAGCAGGGGCTGTGGGGCTGGGCGCAGCAGCGCTGGGCCTGGTCCCTGTTCCCGACGCAGCGGCGCCTGGCGGCGCCGCACGCGCCTTCTTCCTCCCTGGAGCCCGACGCCCATGCGCAACATCGATGAACACACCATCACCGCCGCCGTGCTCGAGCGCATGGCCGGGTGCGAGGACGCGCGCCTGAAGGAAGTGCTGTCGGCGCTGGTGCGCCATCTGCACGACTTCGCGCGCGAGGTGCGACTCACCGAGGCCGAGTGGGCCGCGGGCATCGACTTCCTCACCGCCACCGGCCAGAAGTGCGACGCGCAGCGCCAGGAGTTCATCCTGCTGTCGGACACCCTGGGCCTGTCGATGCTCACCGTGGCGATGAACCACGCCAAGAGCCCGCAGGCCACCGAGGCCACCGTGTTCGGCCCCTTCCACGTGGCCGGCGCGCCGCAGCTGCCGCTGGGCAGCGACATCGCCGCCGGCGCGGTGGGCGAGCCGCTGTTCGTGCAGGCCACCGTGCGCGGGCGCGACGGCGAGCCCGTGGCCGGTGCGGTGGTCGACGTGTGGGAGGCCGACGCCGAAGGCTTCTACGACGTGCAGCGGTCCGGCGATCACTTGCAGGGGCGGGCGATCTTCCGCACCAACGGCGAGGGCCGGCTGTGGTTTCGCGGCGTGGCGCCGGTGGCCTATCCGATTCCCACCGACGGACCGGTGGGCGCCATGCTGCGCGCGACCCGGCGCCATCCGTGGCGGCCCGCGCACGTGCACTTCATGGTGCAGGCGCCGGGCTACGAGACGCTGATCACGCACGTCTTCCGCGAGGGCGATCCGTACCTCGACAGCGACGCGGTGTTCGGCGTGCGCAGCTCGCTCATCGGCGACTTCGCGGCAAATGCCCCGGGCCGCGCGCCCGACGGCAGCGTGCAAGAGGGGCCGTTCCACACGCTGGACTTCGCGTTCGTGCTCGAGCCGGCCGCGGGGTGAGGAGGGGGCCCGCGAACCGTTTCGGCGGTTCGCCGCCTCTCTTGCAGGTGTCCCTCTTCAAGGAGCCCTGCATATGTGTCCCGTTTCCATCACCTGGCATCTGCTTCGCGGCGCGGGCGCCCTGGCACTCATCGCGCTGGCGGTGCTGCTGTCGTCCGCCCATCCCTGGATCGCGCCGCCGGCCGTCATCGGCGCCTTGCTGCTGCTGCGCGGCTGCCCGATGTGCTGGCTCGTCGGGCTGCTCGAAAGGCTGTCCGCGCGCAAGGCGGCCCCTGCGTCCGAGGCCACTTCCCAGAGGGGTTGATGAGCGATCGGCCTTCGCGGAATGGAAGGCTGATCCGGGATTCCATCCGCCCGTGTCGAGGGGGTGACGCCCCATTAGTGTGAGTTTGTTTGCACACGATGACAAAAGAACAGGGCTACCTGTTTCCGTTGGTCAATATCGGCACTTTTCCCTATCGACTGTACATGAACGTTAATACATTCCACTCCATTGTGAGAGGCATGCGGGGAGCGATGAAAAGGGAAGCGATGGTGGACAGGGTGGAACAGAAAAACGGTCGTGTGGTGGTGCTGACGGACTCCGGCGAAGAGATCGACTGGCTGAGAGGCCGGTTGAAGGACGCCGGCTTCAGCCCCTTGTGCGTGGTCAACGAGGAAGACCTGCTGGAGGCCGCCTCGATGCCCGGCGTCGGGCTGTTCCTGCTGATGGGCGAGACGATGGAGGGCGCGCTGCCGGAAATCCTGTTCGGCATCGGCGCCAGCCGTGCGGCCACCGCGCCGGTGGTCGTGCTGACCCGGTCGCGCGGCGTGCTGGAAACGCCCCGCGTGTCGGTGTTCGACGTCGACGATTTCCTGGTGAGCCCCTGGAACGCGGAAGAGGTCGTGGCGCGCGTGTCGACGCTGTGCGGCAGGAAATCGCTGCGCAGGAACGCGAAGCCGCACGGCCTGTACGGTTTCCAGCTCGTGCGCAGCCGCCTCGCGGTCGAGTACGCAAGCCGCGAAGCCATCATGACGCCGAGCGAATTCGAGATCGCCCGGGTGCTGGTGCGCCACCTCGACACGCCCGTGTCGCGGCAGCAACTGCCCCAGGGGCCCCGTTGCAATGGCGAGATGGGTGCCAGCCGCTCGCTCGATGCGCTGGTGTCGCGCGTGCGCAAGAAGCTGGCATCGATCGTGGCGGGCGAATTCCGCGTGCGCTCGCTCTACGGCGTGGGCTACACGCTGGAGCGCGCGCACAACCGGCACGGCAAGTGAGTTTTCGCGGGCAGCGCCCGCGGCATCCGAAGGGGTGACGCAAGGTCACCTTGAAAAAAGACGTTCGCCCATTCGCCTCCGAATTGAGGCCGAGCGTCGGCAGACCAACGAATGAATTCCGGCGAAGTGAGCCGGCCGGGATTGGCTTGAATTGAATTCAAGCCAATGGCGCAGCCGTGCCTGTTTGAATGGAATTGGATTTTGAAAAATCCACCAAGACGTATTTCGCGCAGCCCGTGATTGAAGCCATTGGGGGACAGGGCGCACATGCAGGATCTGAAATTCACGGCGCCTGATTACACAGTCTGTGAATTTGTAAATTTAGTTTCGAAGTGGCCCCAGGGGGCCAGTCCGAAGCCGCTCGAAGGGCCTCGTTTCTCCCTTGAAACACTGGGTGATCGTGAGGCGGCGGGTTGGTGTGGAAGTGAAATTATTCAAACGCATCAACAACTTGGAGGCGATCCGCTTGTGAAATTGATCACACTCCAATTGCAGGTTTATTCACAATCTAAGCGAGCGTCCAGATTACATCTGTATTCACAGTTGTTAACTTTGGAGGGCCTCTCGTGACATTTTCACGGAACCCTCGGCCATTGCAAGTGGCGGATCGCGGACGTTCGATTGTTTTTGTAAACATTCAGAAAATAATATGAACGTGGTAAATGGCTCATGGAGGCGGCTCGAAAAGGGCGTGCTTGTGTGAGGCCGAGCGTGGGCATCGGAGGCGGTCGCCGCCGATGTCGGTGTGTCAGTGGTGTGCTGCAAGTGGCTGGGAAATGGCTTCGACGCCAATTCGCGAGGCCACAGGTCAAGTCGGTTTGATCTTCGTGTTGCCTCGGTCTGGCTTTGAAGTTGTTTTTTAGGAGTTGTCTATGTCTATCGGAAGTTCGTCTCAAGTGAATTCATTCATGTCGCCGGTGGTCCGGTTGACCGTTCGCCTCGGCCTGGGGCTCGGCGTGGCCATGACCCTGGGGCTGGGCGGCATGGCCGCCGCGCAGGGCACGAAGGCCGCGCCCGCGCCCACCGAGGCCGCGCAGAAGAAGGCCGTCGCGGTCGTGCTGACGCAGGCCAAGGTGGTCAAGGACGCGCAGGGCAAGGAGCAGTTGGTGGCGGCCGATTCGGTCAAGCCGGGCGACGTGCTCGAGTACACGGCCACCTACACCAACCACACGGGCAAGGCCGTCACCGGCCTGGTGGCCAACCTGCCGATCCCCGAAGGCCTGGAGTACCTGCCCAAGACCGCCAAGCCCGGCGCGACGCTGGTCAAGGCCGCGACCAAGGACGGCGCCTTTGCCGCCGAGCCGCTGGCGCGCGTCGTCAACGGCAAGTCGGAGCCGGTGCCCTACAACGAGTACCGCTCGCTGCGCTGGACGCTGGGCCAGCTGCCCGCCAACGGCTCGGCCGCGGTGACCGCGCGCGCCAAGGTCGAAACGGTGGTGCCGCCCGCGCCGGTGGCTGCTGGTGCCGACGCGCAGAAGGTTGCGCGCAGCACGCCCTGAGCTTCCCGCGCTGACGACGACCGTCGGCGGCACTGAGCCGCGCTGACGGCCGGTTCTCTCTTTTCTTCAAAACCCCGTTGGTTTTTCCATTGCCGGTTTCCGTTCGCGGAAATCCCCGGCCGGGGTGAGTTCGTCCTTTTTTGACCTTTTTTGACCCCAACCCGAGGAGAAACCACGTGATCCCCACCTTGTCAGCCCGTCGCACCGGCCCCGCGCCGCGCGCGCTCTGGGCGGGCGCAGCAGCCCTGACGCTGAGCTTCCTTTTTGGAAGTTCCGGCGCCTTCGCTGCGGCCCCACCCGCCAACACCATCATCGGTAACCAGGCTTCGGCCACTTACCTGGACCCCAATGGCGCCAGCCAACTGGCCACCTCCAACCTCGTGCAGACGACGGTGCAGCAGGTCGGCTCGTTCAACCTGGACACATACACCACCGTGACGACCAACGTGGTCAACACGAAGACCGGCGCCGCAGGTACAACCGTGTACGCGCCGCACGTGCTGACCAACACCGGCAACGGCAGCGACACCTTCACCTTCACGGTGACGGCGCCAGCCAGCCCGAACGGTTTCACCAAGGTCGAAGTGTTCGCCGACGCGAATGCCGACGGCGTGCCCGACAGCACGACCGCGCTGTGCTCGGTCGTTCCGGGCGCTGTGTGTAATGTTCCGGCCCAGACCGTGGCAGGCAACAACGGCACGTTCCCGTTCGTCGTGGCGTACTCGATCCCGAGCACCGCTTCGTCGGGCACGTTCACCTCGCCGGTCGCTGCGACCATCACGGCCACCGCAGGCACGCCGGCGCTGTACGCGCCTGCCAACCTGACGGCAGCCGACGTCGACAACGTGAACCTCACGAACCTGGCGGCTTTCAATGCCACCAAGAGCCTGAGCGTTCCGTCGGTCGCCTGGTCCGCCAACGGCGGCACCTGGCCCGCCGCTTCGGTGAGCGGTCCCCGCTCGGCCGCCGGTTGCGCCGCAACCGTGCCAGGCGCGACCGCGCCGGCCGCTGGTTGCGTCTACACCACCTATACGTTGAAGTTCAACAACACGGGCGGTGCAGCAGGTCGGTTCGCCTTGACGGACACGCTGCCTGCTGGCTTCACGTACGTCCCCGGTTCCGCGGTCTGGAGCAACGCCCCTGGCGTCGCGCTCACGGATGCGGCAGCGGGCGACACGGCCGGGATCGATTTCAGCGCTGCTGGAAACGCCCTGACCGTGGTTGTGAACACGCTGCAGCCGAACGTCACGCAGACGGTGAGCTTCGTGGTGATGGTCAATGACACGGCGGCCATCGGCACGTCGACCACGACCAACACGGCCAAGTACAACCCTGTCGATGCACCGGGCGCGACCTCCACGACGCCTGGCGCGACGAACTCGCCGACCAACCCGGCAAGCTACAACGTCATCGGCACCTTCGGCATCGTGCTCGGTTCTGCCAGCGGCAGCCCGACCACCTCGCTGGACACGGCAGTGGGCAACCCCAACACGACCGCAGCCGACACGACGACTGTCGCCAGCGCGGCCATGGGCGCCACGGTGAAGTTCACGCAGACGGTGTTCAACACGGGCAATGCCACGGACGTCGTGAACCTCACGGCCGCCCTGGGCACCTTCCCGGCCGGAACGACCTTCAAGTTCTTTGCCGCCGACGGCGTCACGCCGTTGATCGACAACAACAGCGATGGCATTCCCGACACCGGTCCGGTCGCGGCCAACGGCAGCGTGCAGTTCGTGCTCGCCGCCACGCTGCCGTCTCCCGGCACGCTGCCCACCGGTCCGTTCAGCGCGATCGTGACGGGTACCTCGACGGGCGACAGCACGAAGACGGAATCCACCCGCGACACCCTGACCGCCATGATCGGCGTGCTGGTCGACCTGACCAACACGACCACCGGTAACGGCACCGCAGGCAACACCGGCAACGGCGACGTGGGCACGGGCCCGAGCCCGCAGCCGACGACCACCAACACGACCGCTGCCGGCACCGGCACGATCTTCACGCTGTTCGTCAAGAACAACGACACGGTGGCCAACACCTACAGCCTGGCAGCGAGCCAGACCAGCAGCTTCCCGGGCAGCCTGCCCGCGGGCTGGACGGTCAAGTTCGTTGCGGCGGGTGCGACCTGCGCGGGTTCCGCGATCACCACGCTGAACGTGGCCGCCAACACCCAGACGCCAGTCGACGCCTGCGTGACGCCGCCTGCTTCGCAGACGCCTGTCACCGGCCAACTGGTGTATTTCCAGGTGCGTTCCACCATCGTGACTTCGACGGGCGCCGTGGCGATCGACACGAAGACCGATGCGGTGACCGTGACCCAGGCCGTGACCTACGGTGCGACGCTGACGCCGAACAACAACGGCCAGATCGCCCCCGGCGGCTCGGTCGTGTACGCCCACACGCTGACCAACACCGGCACGCAAAGCTGCGCAGGCCCGTACACGGTGTCGGCCACGCTGCCGGCGGCAGACGTGACGGCTGGCTGGACCACCGCGCTGTACATCGACGTGGACGGCGACGGCCAGATCGGCAGCGGCGACACGCTGGTGACCGGTCCGATCGCGGGCCCGCTGGCAGCCAGCGGCACGCAGAAGCTGCTCGTCAAGGTGTTCGCACCGGGCGGCGCTTCGGCAGGTGCCGTGGACACGGCCACCGTCACGGTGACCTTCCCCGCAGGCGCCGCCTCGTGCGGTACGCCCTCGGCCACCGACGTGACCACGGTCATCACGGGCCAGATGCGCCTGGTGAAGACGCAGGCACTGGACACGAACTGCGATGGCACCGAGGTCCCGTCCTCGTCGGCTCCGCTGGTCGCCAAGCCCGGTGAGTGCATCGTGTACCGCGTCGTTGCCACCAACGAAGGCGTGGCTCCGGTCACCAACATGTCGATCAACGACGCGGTGCCGGCCTACACCTCCTTCACCGGTGCGACGCAGCCTCCGGCCGCCAACCAGTGCACGTCCACCGGCGTGACCGGTACGGCCCTGGCCTACAGCAGCACCGCCACCACCGTGGCTTGCGGCAGCGCAAGCAACACCGTGGTGCCTGGCGGCACCGCCACGCTGCTGTTCTCCGTGAAGGTGAACAACTGAGCTTCACCTGAGTGAAGCGGAGCCGACGAGCGCAAGCCCGTCGGCTCCCTCGCACAAGGCATGCGAAAGCCTGTGCGTTTTCCTTTGCGCCTTCTCTCTCTTCTTCCTTCGTCGAAGGCGAGGGCGCAAACGAAAAAGTTCTTTCGTTTCTTCTGATCCCCACGCGGGGATCGATCAAGGGTTCGCGGCATGCAGTTCACTTTCAATCCCGGAGGCACACGCCCGCGCTCATGGCGCGGATGGATGGGTGCATTCGTGGCAGGCGCGGCGCTGCTGCTGGGTGGTGCCGTGCAGGAAGCGAACGCCGCGCCGGCCCCCGCCGGCATCGTGATCCGCAGCATCGCCACCGGCACCTACGTGCCCAACGGCCTGGCGCAGACCGAGACCATCTCGTCCAACGAAGTGATCGCCACGGTGCTGCCCGTGGAGGCGCTGGTGCTCACGCAGGACCAGTCGCTGTCGCGCCCGCCTGCGAGCATCGTCACGCTGAGCCACCTGCTCACCAACACCGGCAACGTCGCCTCCAGCTACACGCTGGCGCTGGCCAACAACGCCGGCGGCTGCGCGGCCGACACGCTGGATCTGTCCGCTTTGCGCGTGGTGCGCGACAGCAACAACAACGGCGTGGTCGATCCGGCCGATCCGGTGGTGCAACTCAACGCCGCGGGCGCCATCGCGCTCAAGCCCGGCGAGACCGCCGCGCTGCTGGTGCAGGGCACGATCCCCACCGCTGCCACGGGTGTGGCCTGCGTCGGTTTGACGGCCACCACCGCGCTGCAAGGCCTCACCGCGATCAACCGCGACACCGTCACCGTCGGCAACGCCGCCGCGCTGCAACTGGTCAAGTCGGCCAGCTACCCCGGCAACGTCATCCCTGGCCAGACGCGCATCGACTTCTCGGTCTCGGGCACCAACATCGGCGCGCAGGACGCGCAGCCCTCCAACGTCATCGCGCCCACCAACACGCCGCTGTTCGTGAACGGCGCGCCTTCCGCATTGGTCCTCGTGCGCGACCCCGTGCCCGCCGGCACCCAGTACGTGCCCGGCACCTTGCGCACCACCGCCGCCAACGCCGTCAAGCTGTACCGACTGGCCAACGACCCCGCGTTCAGCTACCGCACCGCCGAAGACGCCTCGGCCGTCGAAGTGGCCATCGGCATCTCCACGCCCGTGGCGCGCAACGTGTCCATCGCGATGCAGTTCGCCGTCAAGGTCAACGCCGACCAGGTGGGTGAGATCCGCAACACCGCGCACAGCCAATACAACGACGGCACCGGCCCGGCCACCGTGCCTTCGAACACCATCGTCATCAGCTCCACCCAGGCGCGCATCGGCGTGGCCAAGGCGGCCTCCACCCCGCGCGTGAACCGCAGCGCCGACGGCAAGACCGACGGCACCGCCACCGTGCGCTTCAGCGTCAACGTGCGCAACTACGGCACGTCATGGCTGTACGGCGTGCAGGCCGCCGACGTGATGGAAGGCGCGGGCGCCGCGCAGTTCGGCAGCTACACGGCAGCCGCCGTGCCCGGCGCGAACCAGTACACCATCGTGCCCGGCTCGATCGTGATCGCGCCCGCACCCAGCGGCGGTACGGTGGCAGCAGCGAACCCCGCCTTCAAGGGCACCGCCGCGGCCTCGAACCTGCTGGCCGACGGCGCCGTGCTGCCCGTGGGCGCGCAACTGACGGTGCAGTTCGATGCCCGCATCAACTTCACCGGTCGCACCGGCATCTTGCTGAACACCGTCAAGGCCTCGGGCGCTCTCAATGCCGGCGGCCCGGCGGTGGCCCTGGACGATTCCGTCAACGGCGACAACCCCGACGCCGACGGCGACGGCAACCCGAACAACGACACCTCGCCCACGCCCGTCTCCACGCAACTGCCCACGCTCACGCTGACCAAGCAGGCCTCCATCGCCCGGCGCGTGTCGCCCGGCGTCTACGAGCTGGACTACACCTTCAAGGTCACCAACACCGGCGCCGTCGCCGCGCCCAACGTGCGCGTGATCGACAACCTGAACTGCACCTTCGACATGGACAAGTCGAGCGGGCAGGTCGCGTCGTGGGAACTGCTGGGCCCGCCCAAGGCCGCCAACGGCAACCTCAGCGCCGCCACCGGCTTCACCGGCCGCGCCACCTGCAACCGCACCACGCAGGACAGCGCCGACCCCTTCCAGCTGCCCACCGAAGTGGCGCTGAGCCTGACCGACGGCGCCCGCGCGCTGGCCCCGGGCCAGAGCGAGCAGATCCGCCTGAGCGTGCGCATCACCGAGAAGGCATCGGCCGTCGGCGGGCGCGTGTCGCTCACCAACAAGGCCTGGGCCGCCGCCTTCGAGCAGAACACCGTCAACGTCACGCCCACCATGCTGCTGGCGGCCACCGCCACCTCGGTGCAGGCGCTGTTGGTCGATCCGCAAGGCACGGTCTACAACGCCCTCACACGCCAGCCCGTGGCCGGCGCGCTGGTCACCTACACGCGCCAGTCCTGCAGCAGCGGCACGGCCGGCCCCATCACCGCGGCCGAGATCTACGGCGCCGACTCGGGCACCTACACGCTCAACCCCAACGGCAGCGTCTCCATGACCACCGGCGCCGACGGCGCCTACCAGTTCTACCTGCAGACGCCGCCCGTGACGGGCCTGTGCACGTACGCGCTGTCCGTGACCCCGCCGGCCGGCAGCGGCTACGTGTATCCCTCGCAGCTCATCCCCGTCACCGGTGGCTCCTTCACCAGCTGCGGCGCCGTCGTGCCCAGCGCCGTGCCCCCGAAGGACGCGGACCCGACCAGCTACTACTTCCAGGTGCAGGCCGGTGCCAAGCCCGATGGCACGCCGTGCGACGCCGTGCACAACCACATCCCGCTCGATCCGGGCAACATCCTGGGCCTGGTGCTGCGCAAGGACGGCAGCAAGCGCCAGGTCGAGTTCGGCGACTTCATCGACTACGCGCTCACCGTCACCAACAAGACCGGCTTCCCCGTCACCGGCGTCACCTTCAACGACACGCTGCCCCCGGGCTTCGCGTACGTGGCCAACAGCGTGCGCCTGAACGGGCAAGCGGTGCCCAACCCGGCAGGCGGCGCCGGCCCGGGCCTGATCTTCAACTACCCCACGCTGGTGGTGGCCCCCGACCAGTCGGCCATGGTGCGCTACCGCGTGCGCATCGGCGTGGGCGCGCCCACCAACGGCGACGCCATCAACCGCGCGCGCGCCACCTCGGGCCCCATCCAGTCGAACCTGGCCAACTGGACCGTGCGCGTGACGGGCGGCGTGTTCTCCGACGACGCCTTCGCCTTCGGCAAGGTGTACCTAGACTGCAAGCGCGAGGGTCAACGCGACGGCAGGCAAGAGGGCGCCGACGAGATCGGCGTGCCCGGCGTGCGCCTGTACATGGAAGACGGCACCCACGTCGTCACCGACATCGAAGGCAAGTGGAGCCTGTACGGCCTCAAGCCTGTGACGCACGTGCTGCGCCTGGACCAGACCACGCTGCCGCTGGGCGCCAAGCTCGAAGTGCTCGACAACCGCAACTCGGGCACCCCCGAGAGCCGCTTCGTCGATCTGAAGAAGGGCGAGTTCCACAAGGCCAACTTCATCATCACGAACTGCGATGAGAAGAGTGTCATTGCCGACGTGGCCGCACGCCGCGCCGCCATCGCCGCGCGTCCCGACACCGAGGCTGAAGCGCAGGTGCGCCTGCGCCTGGACCCCGAGGGCAAGGTCGTGCCCGTGGGCGACGTGCGCGGCCTGCCGGCCACCGGCCAGGCCCTGGCCAGCGGCAGCACCGGTGCAGTACAGACGACGTCCGCACCGCTGATCGCACTGCCCGTGGCCCCGGCCAACGCCAGCAGCTTCGTCAGCGGCGGTGGCGGCAGCATGGGCGGCACGCTGGGCGTGCAGCCCGCGATCCCGACCGGCAGCCTGTTCTCGCCGCTGAACGGCGTGCCCACCTCGGGCCTGCCGTCGTCGACCACCAGCGGCTCGGCCACCGGCGTCGGCGCGCAGGCCATGCGCCCCATCGGCATGGGTGGCGCGATGCTCGAGCCGCGCACCAACCCGCTGCTGCCCCAGGCAGTTCCGAGTCCCATCGAACTCGAGACCCTGCTGCCCCAGCTGGAGAACAACACGCTGGGCTTCATCGGCCTGAAGGACCGCGACACCGTCGCCGGCCAGTCGATCAACGTGCGCGTCAAGGGCACCGCCGGCACCAGCCTGCGCCTGAGCGTCAACGGCAATGCATTAGAAGAACGCCGCGTCGGCAAGAAGACGCAATTGGCGTCCAAGAACATCGCCGCCTGGGAATACATCGGCGTGGCCCTGCGCCCCGGCACCAACACCCTCAAGCTCGAAGCCGTGGACGGCTTCGGCAACGTGCGCGGCAGCGCCGACGAGATCACCGTCGTCGCCCCCGACAAGCTCGGCGCCATCGAGGTCGACCTGCCCGAGGTGGCCCGCGCCGACCTGCGCACGCCCGTCGTCGTCAAGGTGCGCCTGATCGACGCGGCCGGTGTGCCCGTGACCGCCCGCACGCAACTCACGCTGGAGACCGACCGCGGCCGCTGGCTGGCCGAAGACCTGAACCCCACCGAGCCGGGCACGCAGGTCTTCATGGACGGCGGCGCGGCCGAGTTCCAGCTGATGCCCCCGGGCGAGCCCGGCGATGCGCGCCTGCGCGTGAGCGCCGGCACCTTCGTCAAGGAAGTGCGCCTGGCGCTGCTGCCCGAGATGCGCCCCATGATCGGCGTGGGCATCGTCGAGGGCGTGCTCGACTTCACCAAGCGCGGCAAGCTCCCGATTGGTGCCATGCCCGCCGGCGCCGCCTTCGAGGCGGAACTCTCGGGCCTGAAGGACGAGGGCACCAACAGCCGCGCCAGCGGGCGCGCCGCCTTCTTCTTCAAGGGCACCGTCAAGGGCGAGTACCTGCTCACGGCCGCCTACGATTCCGACAAGACGCGCAAGGACCGCCTGTTCCGCGACATCCGTCCGGACGAGTTCTATCCGATCTACGGCGACTCCGCCGTCAAGGGCTTCGACGCCCAGAGCACGCAAAAACTCTACGTGCGCATCGACAAGAACCGCTCCTACCTGCTGTACGGCGACTTCACCACCGCCAGCAGCACCGAGGTGCGCAACCTCAGCCAGAGCAACCGGTCGCTCACGGGCCTGAAGCACGTGTACGAGGACGAGAACGTGCGCGCCACCAGCTATGTCTCGCGCACCGCGCAGACGCAGCAGGTGGAGGAATTCCGCGCGCTGGGCACCTCGGGTCCGTACTACCTGAGCGCCAGCAACGGCGAGTTCGTGGACAACAGCGAGCAGATCGAGATCGTGGTGCGCGACCGCAACCAGCCCAACATCGTGCTGCAGCGCACGGCCGTGGCGCGCTTCGTGGACTACACGGTGGAGCCGCTCACGCGCCGCATCCTGTTCACGCACGCCATCGCCTCCATCGACGCGAACCTGAACCCGCAGTCGATCCGCGTCACCTACGAAGTGGACAGCGGCGGCCCCAAGTTCACCGTGGCTGGCACCGACGTGCAGGTCAAGGTCGGCGAGAACCTGCAACTGGGCGTGGTGGCTTCCACCGACCAGAACCCGCAGAACAAGCGCAACCTGCAGGCGCTCACGGGCGTGGCGCGCATCGGCCAGAACACCAGCGTGGCGGCCGAGCTGGTCAAGACCGACTCCGACGACAAGGGCAATGGCCACGGCGCGCGCGTGGAAGCGCGCTACCAGGACGAGAAGCTGGCCGTGGTGGCCCTGGCGGCCAAGACCAGCAAGGGCTTCGACAACCCCGGCGCGAGCTTCTCGGCCGGCCACACCGAAGCCTCGGCACGCGCCGAGTACCGCGTCGACCCGACCTTGGCCGTGCGCGGCGAGGTGCTCTACAGCAAGGACGCGGCCCAGGTCGATGAGCGCAAGGGCGCCACGGTGAGCGTGCAGAAGAAGCTCAGCGACAAGACCGTCGCCGAAGTGGGCCTGCGCCACGGCCAGAGCAACAACGCGCTGGGCTCCAGCTCGGGCTTCGACTACGGCCAGATCTCCACCTACAACGGCCAGATGGGCAGCAGCATCGGCGCCAACAGCGTGACGACCCTGGGTGCAGCCGCCGCAGCAGCCGGTGTGGACACGCAGAGCCAGACCACCGTGCGAGGCCGCCTGTCGACCGAGGTGCCCGGCGTGGCCGGTGCGCAGGTGTTCGTGGAAGGCGAGCAGGACCTGAAGGACGGCAAGCGCCACGTGCTGGCCGTGGGCGGCAACTACGCCATCACCGACAAGACGCGCGTGTACGGCCGCTACGAGCTGATCTCCACGCTCAACGGCCCCTACGAGCTGGACAGCACGCAGCGCAACAACACCGGCATCGTCGGCATCGAAAGCAACTACATGGAGGGCGGCCGCGTGTACAACGAGTACCGCATCGCCGACGGCGCCGAAGGGCGCGGCGTGCAGGCGGCCATCGGGGTGCGCAACACCTTCAAGGTCAACGAGCAGATCCGCGTGACCGGGGGCATCGAGCACACGCGCGACATGAGCGGCTACAGCAACAGCAAGAACACCGGCACGGGCTATGCCGGCGGGCTGGGCGAGTCGACCGCCATCACCAGCGGCATCGAATACATCACCGACCGGCTCAAGGCCAGCGGCGTGTATGAAGCGCGCCGCGGTGACGACGCGAACACGCGCCTGTTCAGTGCCGGCTTCGGCTTCAAGCTCGATCCGTCCTGGAGCCTGCTGGCGCGCAGCATCGTGAGCGACAGCGAAGGCCAGGGCGCCAACGCGGGCAACGAGCGCCACCTGCAGCGCCATCAGATCGGCATTGCCTACCGCCCCGTGGACGACGACACCTGGAACGCGCTGGCGCGCTACGAGCGCCGCTCCGAGCGCGTGGTGGGTGCGGGCAATGCGGCCGGCGCGCTGCAGGGCAGCAGCGTCTTCGGCGCCGACAACGGTGCCAGCCTGCCGGGCAAGACCAGCGCGGACATCGTCTCGGCGCACGTCAACTACAACCCCGAGCCGGGCAAGGCGGTGATGGCGCGCTACGCCTTCAAGCTCAGCCGCGCCGACGACGGCACGCTGGCCAGCAAGTACTGGGCGCACCTGGTGCAGGCGCGCTACACGCAGGACATCAACCAGGACTGGGACTTCGGCGTGCAGGCCGGCCTGCTGTACGGCAAGGGCGGCGCGCTGCAGAAGACCTTCGGCGTCGAGGTGGGTTACCAGGTGCAGAAGAACATGTGGGTGTCGGCGGGCTACAACTTCGTGGGCCTGAGCGACCGCGACCTGACGGCCAACGAGTACACGAGCAAGGGCGCCTATGTGCGGCTGCGCTTCAAGTTCGATGAGACCCATCTGGGCTTCGCTTCGACGGGGGAGACGAACACGGCCAAGGCGCAGAAGGCAGAGAAGCTGGCTGCGGATGCGCCCGAAGTGGCACCGCTGCCGATGCGCACGGTGCTGCAGGCCGAGGCGCTGTTCGAGCCCGCCAAGTCCTTCATCAAGCCGCAGGCCCACGACACGCTGAACACGCTGGCCGCGCAGATCAAGGCGACCGAGGCGCAGGTGGTGATCCACATCAGCCACTCGGACGCACAAGGCAGTGCTGACGACCGCATGCAGCTGGTCGCGCAACGGACCAACGCGGTGCGCAGCTACCTGATCGGGCGCGGCGTGGACGTGCTGCGCCTGCGCACCGACACCAAAGAAGACACGCAGCCTGTCGCAGGCGATGACAGCAGCGCCAAGAGCCGCTGGGTCGTGATCGCCGCGGCCGCGCAAGAAACCCGCTGAACGAGACCATGATGCAAAGCAGAACGAGAAACGAAGCGGTCGGGATGGCGCGGCTCGGCGGGGTGTTGAAGGGCGTGCTTGCCGCGACGGCCTTGTGGATGTTTGCCATGCCAGGTGCGCAGGCTGCAACCGCTGCGTGCACGCCGCAGTCGGGCTACAACAGCTGCGTGACCTTCACCCATTCGGGGGCGGCGCAGACCTTCACGGTGCCTGCGGGCGTGTCGTCGGTGCGCGTCACGATGTGGGGCGCCGGCGGCGGCGGCTCCACGGCGGCCGGCGGCAACTCGGCCAACGGGGGCGCCGGCGGCTTCGCCGACGGCACCGTGTCGGTCACGCCCGGCACCGCCATGGCGGTGACGGTGGGGCAGGGCGGGCAGAACGGGGGCACCGGCGCGACCTACGGCCGCGGCGGCGGCGGCGGCAATGGCGCGAATGCGGGCGTTGCCGGTTCGTCGGGCGGCGGCATGAGTGCGCTGTGGAACGGCGGCACGGAGTTTTCGGCGGCCGCTGCACGACTGATCGCAGGCGGCGGCGGCGGCAGCGCCTTCTGGACCGACGTCGGCAGCCCGGTGCCGGGCGGCGGCGGTGGCACCAATGGCGGCTCGTCCACCGGCACGGGCGGACGGGGCGGTACCCAGGCCGCCGGTGGTGTGCGCGGCACCCCGAGTGCGGGGACCGTCGCGGCCACTTGTCCGGCTGGCACTGATGGCAGCGCCTTGCAGGGCGGCACCGGGTGCTCGGCGGTCGGTGGCACCCCCCTCCAGTACGAGGGCGGCGGCGGCGGCGGCGGCGGCTGGTTCGGCGGCGGCGGCGGCATGGCCCAGTGCAGCAACACGCCCAATCCCGTCTCGGTCGGCTGTTCCTACAACGGACCGGGCGGCGGCGGCTCGGGCTTCATCGGCACGGGCGTGACCGGCGGCGTGATCACCGCGGGAGCGGACGGCAGCTACTCGGCGGCTTCCAACCCGGCCAACCAGGGCAACACGCTCTACCAGGGCGGCGTCGGCGTGGGCGGCGCGCGCGCTTCGCTGACCGGCTCCACCGGCGGCAACGGCCTCGTCGTCATCCAGTTCAACGTGGTCAGGCTGCAGCTCGCGAAGGCCTGGTCGGCCGGCAGCAACACCGGCGACGTGGCGAGCATTGGCGCCTCCACGGGCGGGACCAACTTCTTCGGCGCCAGCAACACCTCGGCCTTCACCTCGACGGCGTCCACTGCCGCCTCCAGCTCCGTCGTGGGCGTGAACATCGGCAACGTCATCACACTGCCGGCAGAAACACTGACCTCGGGCACGCTCGCGAACTACAACACCGTGCTGTCGTGCACCGTGAACAGCGGCACGATGGCCAGCACGTTGAGCGGCACCAACGGGCAGGTATCGAACACGCTGACGATCGCCCTCGGCGACATCGGCAAGGACATCGTCTGTACCTACACCAACACGCGCAAGACCGCGACCTTGCAACTGGCCAAGTCGTGGAACCCCATCAGCGTGACGGGCAACGTGGCGAACATCGGCGCGACCACGGGCGGTGCGGCCAACACCGTGGCGTTCTCGTCGACGGCGCCGACGGCCAACACCAGCGCGACCGTGACCGTGGCGGCCGGCAACACGATCACCTTCCCCGCGGAAACCATGAACGGCGGCGTGCTGCCGAACTACACGACCGTGCTGTCGTGTACCGCCGGTGGCGGCGCGACGGCCAACAGCCTGAGCGGCACCAACGGCCAGGCGACCAACACGCTGGCGATCGGCGCGGGCGACGCGGGCAAGGCCATCGTCTGTACCTACACCAACACGCCGAAGACCTCCACGCTGCAGCTGGTCAAGTCGTGGGGCGCCAACAGCCTCACGGGCAACGTGGCGAGCATTCCGGCCTCCACGGGCGGCACCAACAACACCACGGCCTTCACGGCCACGGCCCCCACGGGCGCGACCAGCGGCACCGCCGTGACCGTGGCCACGGGCAACACGATCACGCTGCCGGCCGAGACGATGTCGCCGGGCACGCTGGCGAACTACAACACGGTGCTGGCATGTACCGCCGGTGGCGGTGCCACGGCCAATGCGCTCAGTGGCACCAACGGACAGAACAGCAACACGCTGCTGGTCGGCGCGGGCGACGCGGGCAAGGCCATCGTCTGTACCTACACCAACACGCCGAAGACGGCCACGCTGCAGATCGCCAAGGCCTGGGGCGCGAACAGCATCGCCGGCAACGTGGCGAGCCTGGGCGCGAGCACGGGCGGCGCGAACAACACCACGGCCTTCACGGCGACGGCGCCCACGGGCGCCAGCAGCGGCGCGGCCGTGACCGTGGTCGCCGGCAACACCATCACCTTCCCCGCGGAAACGATGCCGACCGGGACGCTGGCGAACTACAACACGGTGCTGGCCTGTACGGCCGGTGGCGGCGCCACGGCCAACGCGCTCAGCGGCACCAACGGGCAGGCCACCAACACCTTGCTGATCGGTCCGGCCGATGCGGGCAAGGCGATCCTGTGTACCTACACCAACACGCCGAAGACGGCCACGCTGCAACTGGCCAAGTCCTGGGGCGCTGGCGCCATCAGCGGCAACGTCGCGAGCATCGGCGCGAGCACGGGCGGCGCGAGCAACACCACGGCGTTCACGGCGACCGCGCCCACGGCGGGCAACAGCAGCACGGTGAACGTGGTCGCGGGCAACACCATCACGCTGCCGGCCGAGACGATGCCCACGGGCTCGCTCGCGAGCTACAACACGGTGCTGTCGTGTACGGCAGGGGGCGGCGCCACGGCCAACGCGCTGAGTGGCACGAACGGGCAGAACAGCAACACGCTGCTGATCGGTGCGACCGACGCGGGCAAGGCCATCGTCTGTACCTACACCAACACCGGCAAGCCCGCGACCCTGACCCTCGCCAAGCGTTCGCTCGGCGGCGTGGCCGGCTTCGACTTCACGGGCACCAACGGCGTGGCGGCGCACACCATCACCACCACCGTGGTCGGCACGGCCGTCAACGGGCCGCTGCAGACGCTGACCGCGACGGGCACGGCGACCACCTTCACCGAAACCTACACGCCGGCCGCGGGCGTGCCCGACTACGTGATCACCGACGTCAGCTGCACGGGCATGGGCAGCGGCGGCACGGTGACGCGCGGGACCGCGCAGAACACGAACCAGTTCACGCTGAACGCCGCGGCGACGGTGGCGGGATCGAACATCGTCTGTACCGTCACCAACGCCAAGGCGCCGACGGTGCAGCTGCGCAAGAAGTGGGTCAACGCGCTGGTCAACGACGCCTTCACGCTGACCGCGTCGGGCACGGTGCACCCGAACCACAACATCGGCTACGCCTTCAACCTGCAGGCCACGGCCAACACGCCCAACGAGACCGACACCGGCGGCGCGCAGCGCGTGGCGGTGGGCGACACCGTGACGCTGTCGGAGACGCCGTTCGGCACCAACGCCGGCTCGTACACCGCCAGCGCCTGGAGCTGCACCGGCGGCGGCTCGCTCAGCGGCAACCTGCTGACCCTGGGCAACGCCGATGCGGGCCTGCCGATCATTTGCGAGATCACCAACACCGCGAAGACGGCGACCGTCACGCTGGCCAAGACCTGGTCGGGCGCGATCGTCAACGACGCCGTGAGCGTCACCGGCACGGGCCTCACCACGCTGGCCTCGGTGGCCAACACGGCGGCCGAAACCGACACCGGCACCGCGCAGGCCGTGCCCGTGGGCAGCGTCATCACGCTGGCCGAGAGCTTCACCACCGGCAGCGCCGCCAACTACACGAGCGCGCTGAGCTGCACCGGCACCAGCGGGCTGTCGGGCAACACGCTGACGGTGGGCGCGGCCGACACGGCCATCGTCTGTACCTACGCCAACACGCGCAAGACGGCGGCGGTGACCTTGTCCAAGAGCTGGAGCGGCGCCATCGCCGGCGACAAGGTCAACCTGACGGTCAGCGGCAGCGCCGCCGAAGTGACGGGCGCGACCGCCGGCACGTCCACCGCGCCGGCCACCACCACCAACGCCACGGCCACCGCGGCCAGCGGCGCCACGGTGACGCTGGCCGAAGCCTTCACCACCGGCAACGCCGCCAACTACACCACGACGCTGGCCTGTACCAAGGTGTCGGACGGCAGCGCGGTGACGGTGAGCGGCAGCGGCCTGAGCCGCAGCTTCACCATGCCGTCGGACAGCGCGGTGAACTGCGCCTACACCAACACGCGCAGGACCGCGACGCTGCAACTGGCCAAGGCCTGGAGCGCCGGCAGCACCACCGGCAACGTGGCGAGCATCGGCGCGACCACGGGCGGCGCAAGCAACACCGCCGCGTTCACGGCGACGGCGCCGACGGCGGGCACCAGCGGCACCGCGGTGTCGGTGGCCGCGGGCGACACGCTCACCTTCCCGGCCGAGACGATGACCACGGGCACGCTGGCCAACTACACCACCGTGCTGTCGTGTACCGCCGATGCCGGCGCCACGGCGAACACGCTGAGCGGCACCAACGGCCAGGCCAGCAACACGCTGCTGGTCGGCGCGGGCGACGCGGGCAAGGCCATCGTCTGTACCTACACCAACACGCCGAAGACGGCGACGCTGCAGATCGCCAAGGCCTGGGGCGCGAACAGCATCGCCGGCAACGTGGCGAGCATCGGCGCGAGCGCGGGCGGATCGAGCAACACCACGGCCTTCACCGCGACGGCGCCCACGGGCGCCAACAGCGGCACGGCCGTGACCGTGCAGGCCGGCAACACGATCACGCTGCCGGCCGAGGCGATGGCGCCGGGCACGCTGGCCAACTACACCACGGTGCTGGCCTGTACGGCCGGCGGCGGCGCCACGGCCAACGCGCTCAGCGGCACCAACGGGCAGAACAGCAATACGCTGCTGGTCGGCGCGGGCGACGCCGGCAAGGCCATCGTCTGTACCTACACCAACACGCCCAAGACCGTCACCGTGCAGCTGCGCAAGGCCTGGAGCGCGGACAGCACGAACGGCGACGTGGCCAGCATCGGCGCCACCTCGGGCGGCAGCAGCAACACGTCGGCGTTCACCGCGACGGCCCCCACCGCCGGCAACAGCGGCACGGCGGTGTCGATGGTCGTCGGCGGCACGCTCACGCTGCCGGCCGAGACGATGACCACGGGCTCACTCGCGAACTACAGCACGGTGCTCGCCTGTACCGCCGACGGCGGCGCCACCACCAACCCGCTGAGCGGCACCAACGGCCAGGCGAGCAACACGCTGGCGATTGCTGCGGGCGATGCCGGCAAGGCCATCGTCTGTACCTACACCAACGCGAAGAAGACGGTCACCCTGCAGGTGCGCAAGGCCTGGGGCGCGAACAGCGAAGCGGGCAACGTCGCCAGCATCGGCGCGACCACGGGCGCGACCAACAACACGGCCGCGTTCACCGCGACCGCGCCCACGGCCGGCAACAGCGGCGCGGCGGTGGTGGCAGCGGTCGGCAACACCATCACCTTCCCCGCGGAAACGATGCCCACCGGCACGCTGGCCAACTACACGACCGTGCTGTCGTGTACCGCCGACGGCGGCGCCACGGCCAACGCACTGAGCGGCACCAACGGCCAGGCGACCAACACGCTGGTGATCGGCGCGGGCGACGCCGGCAAGGCCATCGTCTGTACCTACAGCAACAACCGCCTGCCGACGGTGCAGATCCGCAAGCAGGCGCTGGGCGGCACGGGCACCTTCGCGTTCAGCGGCACCAACGGCTTCGGTTCGGACAGCATCAACGTCTCGGTGTCGGGCTCGACGGTGGTGGGCACCATCAAGACGCTCACCACGGCCAACACGCAGACGGTGCTGACCGAAGTCGCGGCCTCGATGCCCGGCGGCTTCGCGTTCTCGGGCGCGACCTGCACGGGCCTGGCGGGCGGGGCGACGGCGGCGGTCGACCTGGTGGCGGGCACCGTCACGCTGCCCGCGGCCGGGCTGGCGAACGGCACGGCGGTGGTCTGTACCTTCACCAACACGCTCGCGGCGATCGTGAGCGGCCGCGTGTTCCTGGACAACGGCGTGGGCAGCGGCACGGCCAACGACGGCATCGTCAACGGCGGTGAAGGTCCGTTGTTGGGCGTGAGCGTGCGGCTGACCAACTGCGGCGCCACCGTGTACGCGAGCGCGCTCACGGACGCGTCGGGGGCCTACAGCCTGAGCGTGCCGGCCGGCACGGCCACGGGCTCCGCGATGTGCGTGGAAGAAACCAACCCCGGCACGCGCGTGTCGACGGGCGCCTCGGTGGGCAACGTCGCGCTGCCCTCGGGCTCGGCGGTGGCCGCGGCCGGTGGCACCTACACCTACACGCGCACCGGCACGCCCGACCGCATCGCCTTCAGCTGGAACGGCACGGGCCACGCCAACCTGAACTTTGGCGACGTCGACAACAGCGCCTTCGCGACCGACGGCGCCAAGACCGGCCTGCCGGGCAGCACCGTGAGCTACGCCCACACCTTCACGGCCGGCACGGCAGGGCAGGTGCGCTTCAGCGTGGCGAGCGAGACGGCCACGCCGGCCATCACCGGCTGGACGACGAAGGTCTTCGCGGACGTGGGTTGCACCGGCAGCCTGCAGGCCGGCGCGGCGCAGCTGTACCCGCCTAGCGCGGCGGCCACGCCCGTGGCCTTCGCGGGCAAGGTCTGCGTGATCGTGCAGGAGTTCATTCCCGCCACGGCACCGCTGGGCTCGAACAACAGGGCGACGATTCGCGCCGACTTCACCTACACCAACGCGAGCCCGTCGCTCAGCGGCAGCTTCACGCTCGACGACCTCACGACGGTGTCGGGCGTGGCGCTGGAGCTGAAGAAGGAAGTGCGCAACATCACGCAAAGCGGCACCTTCGGCGTGAACAACCAGGCCAAGTCGGGCGAGACGCTGGAGTACCGCATCACCTACACGAACAACGGCGATGCGCCGATCCGCAGCATGGTCGTGAACGACATGACGCCGGGCTACACCACCTTCGTGAGCGCGACCACCGGCACCACGCCGGCGTCGCTCACGGGCTGCGTCAAGACCACACCGGCGAACGCGCCGCCCGCGGGCGCGGTGGCCTGCACCACCGTTCAACCCGCCGGGGGCACGGGCGCGATCGACTGGCGCTTCACGGGCACGGTCGAGCCGGGCGGCACGGGCTTCGTGCTGTTCCAGGTGAAGGTGGACTGAAGACCTGGCAGGGCCTTCAGGCCCGGCGCTTGAACAGTGCGGACGCGCCGCTGGCCCGCGCCACGTCGTCCGCCGCGGCCAGCAGCTGCGGGCCCAGCGCGAGCATGCGTTCTTCCGTGAGCCGCACCAGCGGCCCCGCGATGGTGATGACGCCGATCACGCCGCCGTGCGCACCGCGCACCGGCGCGGCCATGGCGGTCATCGCGGGGGCGAACACCTCGTTGATCATCGAGAAGCCGCGCTTGCGCGTGGCGCGCAGGAACACGAGCAGCGCCTTCACGGTGGTCGGTGCTTTCGGGCCGAAGTCTTCCGGCTGGCCGAAGCCCTGCTTCGCGACGAGCTGCAGCGCCTGCTCGTCCGTCATGGTCGACAGCCACGCGTGGCCTGCGGAGCTGCATGAGAGGTTCACCGACAGGCCCATGTCCGGGTCGTAGCGCAGCCCGCGCGTGGCGCCTTGCGCCTTCGCGACGAAGGTGAGCTCGTCGCCGTCGACCACCGCCAGCCGCACCAGCTCGCCCGACGCGACTGCGAGTCGGTCGAGCAGCGGCTGTGCCACGTCGACGATGCCGCTGTTGCTCAAGAAGCTCAGGCCCAGCGACACCAGCTTGATGGTCAGCATGTAGTCGCCATGGCTCTGGTCCTGCCGCACATAGCCGTAGCGCACCAGTTCGCTCAGCAGGCGGTGGGTGGCGCTCAACGGCATTTCCAGCTCGGCAGAAAGCGCGGAAAGCGCACGGCCCTCGGGGTGGCCGGAGAGGTGTTCGAGCACCTTGAAGCTGCGTTCGAGTATGGCTGTCATGAGACGACTCTAGCATTTTGCCAAGTGTTTTCACTAGTAGAAAGATTTTCCACTAAATCGATAAGATCGCGCCGCCAGGAGTCGGAGCGCGTGTGAAGCGCCCCGGCATGGACCGCTCAATCGCACGCTGGAGAACAACTTTGAGAACGCTTTACCGCTCGCTGGCCACCGCCGGCCTTGCCCTCGCCCTGGTCGTTCCTGCTGTTGCGCAGGCGCAGCAGGAGCGGGTGATCCGCTTCGGCCACCTGAACAACGCCGACCACCCCGTGAGCTTCGGCGTCAAGCGCTTTGCCGAGCTGCTCTCGGCCAAGAGCGGCGGCAAGATGAAGGTCCAGGAGTTCCCCGCCTCCCAGCTGGGCAACGAGATGCAGCAGCAGTCGGCCCTGCAAGGCGGCGTGCAGCAGATGTCGGCACCGGCCACCACGTCGC
>Ga0209676_1000934_pt1 | contig 35967 bp, 34 predicted proteins | sample AraplaCvi_mLB_r2_FD_184282 | JGI IMG/M metagenome (GOLD analysis project Ga0209676, IMG submission 184282) | Arabidopsis root microbial communities from North Carolina, USA - plate scrape MF_Cvi_mLB_r2 (SPAdes) (version 2) | ecosystem: Host-associated > Plants > Roots > Endosphere | place: USA... | reverse complement strand
GGCTTGTACCTGAGCCTGGACATCCCCGCCGACTTGCCGGACGTGCTGCTGGGCGACGGCCAGAAACTGGCCCGCTGCCTGGGGTGCCTGGTGGACAACGGGCTGAAGTTCACCCACCAGGGCGGGGTGATGGTTCAGGTGCGTGGCCGCCGGGCGGGGCTGGCTGACCTGGCGTTGACTTTCGTTGTCAGCGACAGCGGAATCGGCTTCGATGACCTCGACCAGGCGACCCTGTACCAGCGCTTCTTCCAGGTCGATGGCTCGATGACCCGGCGTTATGGCGGGCTGGGGATTGGTTTGTCGATCTGCCGGCAGATGGGGGAATTGCTGGGGGCGAAGTTGTCGCATGAATCGACGCGGGGGTTGGGGAGCCGGTTCGAGTTGAGTTTGAACATGGCTATTGCGCAGGCGCAGATGGCATCGAATGTTCTGCAGACGCGACGGTCGCTTTAGAGATTTTCGCAGGCTTTGTCGGGGCTGCTTTGCAGCCCTTCGCGGGCATGCCCGCTCCCACAGGTTTGGCGCTGAGTTCGTGCAATGCGCGATCCCTGTGGGAGCGGGCATGCCCGCGAAGGGCCGCAAGCGGCCCCCAGGACATGCCCTGACCGCACCTGCACTCCTACAACAACGCCAGACTCTTCCTACGCTTCAGCACTGGCAACTCCACCCCCTGCGAAATACCCTACAACCCCTGTCGACACGCGTCTGATTGTTCCTGCAAATCCCGCGCTCTAGGCTTTTCCAGTCGCTGACGGTTCAGCGATCGGGTGTGGAAACCTGGCAAGACCTATGGTGCGTGTCGTTACGACAGCTGTACGCGGGAGGCCTTTGGGCCTACCGGGTTCGCACCATGCCTGGTTTTCCACCCCGTGTGCAGCTGTCACCCCTATGTGTGGAAACGGACGGGTGGCACATATCTCCATGGTGCCGAACTCATGAATGACGAAACCAAAACCACCCCTGGCGTTACCTACTTCTACCAAGGCGAAGGCCAAACCCATCCACTGTTCCGAATTGCCGAGGGCATCCCCTGTCGCAGCGCCCTTGAGCAGGCCTCGGAGCTGATGGGCTATGCGCGAGACTTGTCGCTTACCGGTTTGATGGACGGCGACCAGCAAATGATGTGGGCTTCGCACTACTTCGCAGCAATGGCCAAGGCGCTGTTGGATGATGCCGAGCTGGGTTTGATGCGCTGACCCCGGTATTGGCCCCACCGGCCCTTTCGGGAGCAAGCCCGCTTTCACAGGGATGAAAAGGTACACGATCCCTGTGGAAGCGGGACATTAGTTGTATAGATGGTACGTTAATCCAAACCAAGCTGCGCCAAAGTATAGCAGGTAATTGCAAGTCAGTAGCTGTCTTTTCAAGGCTTTCGGGAAGTTGTCAATATCTCTTTGGTTTAGTTTGTGGTTGCGAATATGCAGATTTTTTATGGGGAAGAATAATACGGCTGACACGGTTCCGATGAGGTGTAGCCTCGAACGAAGCCTCTTCTTTCCCCATATTTCAATATTCAGCTTCAACCAATAGCTACTTGGTAATGCAGAAATCATAATCTCGAGGTTCTTAGACCAAGCCAAGCGAGCATAAAGTGCCAAGCCAGTCATGATCATGAGGCATGGCACTGCTGCCATTAACAGTTTTATGGTTTTTGATGACAAGTCAATGAAATCCTGCCTGCGTTGGATTTTCATAATGGTTTCGCTAAGCCGCCCGACTGATCGGCTGTTTCATTTGTGAGTCGTTTTTCTGGGGCTAATAATAAATATCGGTTAGTGTTAGCCAGAGTGACCCAGTTAATAGCAGCCATAACGCAGTGCGCATTCTGTTTTTTAGATGGGCGGGAAAGGCGGATGCTTCGTTTGTGTCGAGAAGATTCCGTTTTAGAAAGAAGCGAGGGAATAATGCAACTCCGGTCAGAGTGGCGACGACTGATGTTCGAGAGCGCAGGCTTTTATTGCCCCATATCTGAACTGCACGTTTTAGGCATTGGCTTTTTTTAAAGGATGTTTCGATGTTTCGATAGTTTGGTTTTCGAGCAAGATCTATTAGCATGGTTAGCCCTGTTAGTATAAGTGTGAAAGGTGTGGTCAGAAAAAATAAACGCCATATATCGTCTTGTAAGTCAATCATGCTCGACGAACTCATACAGCTTTTCTCCAAGATATTCCCCTCTGTGCATACCAATTTCGCTCCCTGCGAAGGATCCTGTACCTACAATTACAATCGTGCATACACTCCCGCTTAAAGCCCCGAGGCTGAGGCAGGCAAAGCTTGCGACTGTTTTCCCGATGTATGCTCCTGCCGTACCTCCTGCGAGACCTCCTGCAAAACTTCCTGCCTCGGTAAATTTTAGTTTTTTACATGCATCGCTGTTTCCCGAGTTGCAGGCTTCTTGAATTTTCAGTAGTGATGAGCCTCCGCCCAAAACTACGCCTACATATCCCCCGGATTGGAGGTATTTGGACATGCTTGCCACCTTGTTAAGGTGCGTCGAATATCCCGGTATCTGCCCAGGGGCGCCAGCTTTGGTCCAATGGTGAACAAGACTCCGGCTTGATATCCCCAATCCTCGACGTAAAGTGTCATGACTACCGAGGTTCATATGCTTGTTAAGTAGACCAACCCTCAATTTTGCGTCCAGTTGCCTGAACAGCTCTTTACGCTCGGCAAAGAACTCCGGACTGCGTAGGTGCCCATGCTTCGAAAACTGCTGCTGTTGCAGGTTTACGACATGCTACGAGGGATGATATAGAAACCGGGCTCAAGCTCCGGCAACTGGGAGTGCTCCTGACGAACGACGGGTTGGTAGTAGTTGCTAGCCGGTGCGTTGCCCATTCGAGAGGCAGTCTCTGGCATGGCCGATGCGGCTGGTGTGCTGCGTGGTAGAGGGCGCTGGTGCATAGGGGCGACAACTCGATTGTTGCCGATGGGGCATCCGCACCTGACCAGTGAGCCATCCACGACGGTCGCTATACCGTCCTGCGTCCATCGGCTTTCGCCTTCCACGATGGTGCCTTCGCTACCGCAGAGAGGACAGGGGGTGGTCTTGTCGCCTATGAGCAGCCAGTCGCTGCCGTGTACACGGCCCCTGGCCTGGCCGGCAATACAGATGGCGCCAGTGGTGGTTTCATCCCCGTCCAGGCCCTGGCCTCGGCCGAAGATGTTCATGCGCATGCTCATGGCTCGCCTCTTTTTAAAAGTGGAAGCCAGGAACCTAGCAGCCTGTAGGCGGGTATTTTCAGGCAGGAGAGGGTTTAGGAAGGGTCCTACAATGGATAGGGATTTGGACTACAGCGCTTTCTGATGACGGTGCGGGAATCGGGTCAGGGCTGACATGCGCCCCCCCACTACATGTTTAGTCATTAATGTCACTTTGACTGACTCACAGGGAGTGCTTCACTGGGTTTCTCAAGCCTACCCGGATCCAGGAGCCCCCGATGAACCTGCACCAGTACGCTGAAACTCACGAAGTCACCAACCAGCCACCGCCCCTCGACGGTGCCAACCTTTACCGCCTCGACCTGCCGTTACAGGAATGGTCGCGGCGTTTCGGTGCGGGTTGGGCCGAATCGCGGATCGATGCCTACGGGGCCCTGGCCGGCGGCCCGCTGATGCAGGCGGGCTTCCTGGCCAACGCGCACAAGCCGGAGTTCAGCAGCCACGACCGCTACGGCCATCGCATCGACCTGGTCGAATTCCACCCTGCCTACCACGAACTGATGCGCACCGCCGTCGAGCACGGCCTGCCTTCGTTGCCTTGGGCCGAACCCCGCCCCGGCGCTCATGTGGCGCGGGCTGCGATGACCTACCTGCACAGCCAGGCCGAGGCCGGTACCGGCTGCCCGCTGACCATGACCTTCGCCGCCGTGCCAGCGCTGCGGCTGCAACCCGAACTGGCCGAATACTGGTTGCCGAAAATCCTCGCCTGCGAATACGACCCGCGTAACGTCGGCGACCGCCACAAGGCCGGGGTCACCCTGGGCATGGCCATGACCGAGAAGCAGGGCGGCACCGATGTACGCGCCAACACCACCCGGGCTTATCCGGTCGGCGCCGCAGGCCCGGGGCAGGCCTACGAGCTGGTCGGCCACAAGTGGTTCTGCTCGGCGCCCATGTGCGATGCCTTCCTGACCCTGGCCCAGACCGAGAAAGGCCTGAGCTGCTTCCTGCTGCCGCGCCACCGCCCGGACGACAGCCGCAACCAGTTCTATATCCAGCGCCTGAAGAACAAGCTGGGCAACAGTTCCAACGCCTCCAGCGAGGTGGAATTCCGCGGCGCCCTGGCGTGGATGGTCGGGGAAGAAGGGCGGGGCGTGCCGACCATCATCGAAATGGTGGCGATGACCCGCTTCGACTGCATGGTCGGCTCCAGTGCCCTGATGCGCCAGGCGCTGACCCAGGCGACCCACCACTGCGCGCACCGCAAGGTCGGTGGGCGGCTGCTGAACGAACAGCCGTTGATGCAGAACGTACTGGCCGACCTGGCCCTGGAGAGCGAGGCGGCGCTGGCCCTGAGCCTGCGCATGGGGCAAGCGCTGGAGCAGCTGGAAGACCCGCAGCAGGCGCATTTCGCCCGGCTGGTCACAGCGGTGGGCAAGTACTGGATCTGCAAGCGTGCGCCGGCCATGATCAACGAGGCCGCCGAGTGCCTGGGCGGGGCGGGTTACGTGGAAGACAGCATCCTGCCACGGCTGTACCGCGAAGCGCCGGTGAACTCGACCTGGGAGGGTTCGGGCAATGTGCAGTGCCTGGATGTGCTGCGGGCCTTGTCCAAGGAGCCGGGTGTGCTCGATGCGCTGTTCGCCGAGCTGGGTGATGGGCATGGGGACCCGCGTCTGGCGGCGCACATCGGTAACCTCAAGGGGGCGTTTGCCGACACTGGCGACATGCAGTACCGCGCGCGGCAGCTGACCGAGGATATTGCCTTGGCACTGCAGGCCAAGCTGTTGCTAGAGTCGGGCAATGCGGTGGTCAGTGATGCGTTTATCGACAGCCGCTTGACGGGGGGCGGGCGCGTGTACGGGGCGTTGCCGCGGGGTGTGGATGTGGAGGCATTGGTGGCCAGGGCGACGCCAGCCTGGGCGAACTGAGCTGGCTGCTTCGCGGGCACGCCCGCTCCCACAGGTACTGCGTCGTACTTGAGGGCAGTGAAGATGCTGTGGGAGCGGGCGTGCCCGCGAATGAGTCCAACACCGATCAATGGGGATGTATTTAGCCAAGAAGGCAGGCAAGATGGTTCACATGCATGTCCAGACAGGAAGCACAGTGTGAGCCAAGCTTTTGTAGTCGTTGATACCCCCGAACAGGCCGTCGACCGTCTGGCGGCCCTGCATGAACAGGCCACCGGGGCCCTCAGCCAGGCCCTCAAGCGTTACCTGAAGGACCGTACCGAGCCGGGTGTCGAAGAGCGCGACCTGTTCCGCTACCCGGCGCTGCGCCTGACCTACTACAGTCACGGTGAAGTCGCCGCCACCACGCGGGCCTACGCCAAGGTCCAGGTGGCCGGTACCTACAGCGTCACCATCACCCAGCCGGCTGCTTTTCGTGGCTACCTGCTGGAGCAACTGCGCCCGCTGATGCACGACTACACCGTCACGGTAGAGGTTGGCGTCAGCGAACAGAACATCCCTTACCCCTACGTGGTCGACCAGGGTGACGAGCTGGCCGGCAGCGGCATCACCGCCGCGCAACTGGCGCGGGTATTCCCCAGCACCGATCTGTCGGCTGCCACCGACAACATTGCCGACGGCCTGTACGACTGGGGTGGCGCCGAAACCCTGCCACTGGCGCTGTTCGATGCCGCACGGGTCGACTTTTCGCTGCGCCGCCTGGTGCACTACACCGGCAGCGACTGGCGCCACGTGCAGCCATGGATTCTGCTGACCAACTACCACCGCTATGTCGACCAGTTCATCAGCCACGGCCTCGACCAGTTGCGTGACGACCCGCGCTTCGTGCGCATGGTGCTGCCGGGCAACGTGGTGATCGAAAAGGGCATGGACCACGGTGAAACCCAGGCCCTGGTGGCCAGCGTGGTCTGGCACCGCTACCAGATGCCGGCGTATCACCTGATCGCCGCCGACGGCGACGGCGTCACGCTGGTCAACATCGGCGTCGGCCCGTCCAATGCCAAGAACATCACCGACCACCTGGCCGTGCTGCGCCCCCACTGCTGGCTGATGATCGGCCATTGCGGCGGCCTGCGGCAGTCGCAGACCATTGGCGATTATGTGTTGGCGCATGCCTATATGCGGCGTGACGGTATTCTCGACCGGGTGGTGCCGCCGAACATCCCGATTCCGGCCCTGGCCGAAGTGCAGCTGGCCTTGCAGGAGGCCGCCGCGCAGGTCACCGGCGAGCGTGGCGAGCAGCTGAAGAAGCGCCTGCGCACCGGTACCGTGCTGACCTACGACGACCGCAACTGGGAGCTGCGCTGGGCCCAGGAGCGGCCGCTGATCAACCTGTCGCGTGCCGTGGCGGTGGACATGGAAAGCGGTACCATTGCCGCCCAGGGTTACCGCTTGCGCGTGCCATACGGCACCTTGCTGTGTGTGTCCGACAAGCCGCTGCACAGCGAGATCAAGCTGCCGGGTTCGGCCAACGCCTTCTATAACCGGGCGGTCAGCCAGCATCTGAAGATCGGCATTGCCGCCCTCGACCTGCTGCGCACCGAGCTCAACTCGCTGCACTCGCGTAAACTGCGCAGTTTCGATGAGCCGCCGTTCCGCTGAGGATCCATGTCACTGCCACCCCGTTCCAAGCCGCGCCGCCCCCAGGCGCGGCCTGCCGCCGGCCCGCGTCGCCAGCCCAAGGCGCCACCGGCCGAGCCGCGCCTGATCCTGTTCAACAAACCGTTCGACGTGCTGACCCAGTTCAGCGACGGCGACGGGCGCGCGACGCTCAAGGACTACATCGACATCCCCGGCGTGTACCCGGCCGGGCGGCTGGACCGCGACAGTGAAGGCCTGTTGCTGCTGACCAACGATGGCGGCCTGCAGGCACGCATTGCCGACCCGAAGCACAAGCTGGCCAAGACTTACTGGGTTCAGGTGGAGGGAGAGCCGAGCGAGGAGCAGTTGCAGCGCTTGCGCGATGGCGTGGAGCTGAACGACGGGCCGACCTTGCCGGCCGAGGCGCGGCGCCTGGACGAACCCGAGCTGTGGCCGCGCAACCCGCCGGTACGTTTTCGCAAGAGCGTGCCGACCAGCTGGCTGGAGCTGGTGATTCGCGAAGGGCGTAACCGCCAGGTGCGGCGGATGACGGCGGCGGTGGGGTTGCCGACCTTGCGCCTGGTGCGGGTGCGGATTGGTGACTGGGCGCTGGATGGGTTGGAGCAGGGCTGCTGGCGCGAAGTGGCCGCCAAGCGTTAGTTCAGTTCAAGGGCCTGTTCGCGGGCAGGCCCGCTCCCACAGGTAGGGTGCAGCCCTCAAGTGCAGCGCCGGCCCTGTGGGAGCGGGCGTGCCCGCGAATGGCCCGGAATTTTCTACACCCCTTCGAGAAACCCCACCACCACGCTCTTGATGATGAAGGCCAGCACCCCCAGCCCCAGCACGAAGAACAGGATCAGCGTACCGAACCGCCCGGCCTTGGACTTTTTCGCCAGGTCCCACACGATAAAGCCCATGAAACCGATCAACACGGTGACCAGGATGATCATCATCCACTCTTCGAATACGGCGGGATCCATCGGTGTTCTCCTGGCGGATTGAACGGCTGATTATACGCTTGCTGGCGCAGGCAATTAACGCAGGTGGGTCAGTGGCAGCTCGGTGCTGGCCAGCACCTGGTTCAGCACGAAGCTCGAACGCACGCTGGTGACGCCTTCAATACGGGTCAGGCTGCCTAGCAGCAGTTTCTGGTAGTGGTCCATGTCGGGCACCACCACTTTCAACTGGTAGTCGGCATCCATGCCGGTGACCAGGCTGCATTCGAGCACCTGTGGCAGGTTACGGATGGCCGCCTCGAAGGTTTCGAAACGCTCCGGGGTGTGGCGGTCCATGCCGATCAGCACGTAGGCCGTCAGGCTCAGGCCGAGCTTCTTGCGGTCGAGCAGGGCCACCTGGCGCGAGATGTAGCCATCGTCCTCCAGTTGCTTGACCCGACGCGAGCATGGCGAAGGCGACAGGCCGATGCGTTCGGCCAGTTCCTGGTTGGAAATGCGCGCATCGCGCTGCAATTCGGCGAGGATGCTCAGGTCGTAGCGGTCAAGTTTGCTCATGGTGTATGCCTTTTCTGTTCCGATTGCGGTGAATTATCAATCCAGGGTGAAAAATTGCGCAAGTGCTATTTGTCTGAGCAATCTTCGCAATCCTCTGCTGCAACTGCTTCGGTATCTTTATCCACAGAATCACTGCCCGGACATCAGTCCACGGCGACGCGCCCTAGGCGGGCGGTCGCGGCCAGCCATCCAACAGGATCTGCAGGCCCCCGGGCTACACACCTTCCAGAAGACGGTGTGAGGTGAGCCGGCGCCACAAGTGCCGAGCACGGACGACAATTCCTGAAGGGAGGCCCTGCGGCCTCCCTTTTTTCATGTCCGGAATTTTAATTGGCCCGTGCGGCGGGCGCGGTAGACTGGCGCTGGTTGTCGTATTTTCTACCGAGAGGAACAACATGAAGTCGCGCATCTGGCAGTTGGCAGGTGTTGGTGTGCTGGGGTTGAGCATCAGCCTCGGGACCATGGCCGAAGGGCAGGGTGAGGGAGCGCCGGGGCGCTCCCTCACCTCGCGTGACGAAGTACAGCAGACCCAGCCGCCACGCCAGGGTTACTACCAGGACATTCCCCGCCGACATGGTGATAACCGTTACTGGCAAGCCGTTGGCCCGGGGCAACGGCCTGGCGGTGACTGGCAAGGGCGCCCGGATGGTCATGGCGATGGCTGGGGGCCTGGGCCGCAGTATCGCCCGGGGCACACCATCAATCATTTCCCGGACCGCTACTGGAAAGTGCCCTACCGTGGCGACGACTACTTCTACTCCGGTGGTTACTGGTATCGCCCCCATGGTGGCCGTTATGTCCTGGTGACCCCGCCCCATGGCGTGCGGGTGGACTACTTGCCGCCCTATGCGCGGGAAGTCTGGCTGGGCGGGACGCTGTTCTTCCTGGTGGCCGATACCTATTACCAGTACCTGGCCGACAGCCGCGAGTACGTGGTGGTCAACCCACCGGTGGCCGTGCCGGCACCTGCAGGCGGTGGATATGACGTGGTGGCCTACCCGATGTATGGGCAAGGGCAGGAACAGCAGGACCAGGACCGTTACCAGTGCCACCGCTGGGCGGTGAGCCAGTCAGGGTTCGACCCGGCAACGGCGACGTACGCGCCGCCGGCCAATGTGGCGGACAACTACCGAAGGGCGCTGGGTGCTTGTTTCAGCGGGCGGGGTTACAGCATCAACTGAGCCAGATGTGCTGCCTGTCCTGGCCCTATCGCCGGCAAGCCAGCTCCCACAGGAACCGCACCGGCCTGAAGTCATGTGTAGTGCCTGTGGGAACCGCCTGTCCCGGCTCTTCGGCGGCAAGCCTCCAGGCCGGTGCGGTGCCTGTGGGAGCTGGCTTGCCGGCGATAGGGCCCTTGCAGGTTCACACCGGGTCGGCATGCACCATCACGTCCGCCTGTGGATAACGCTGGCGGATCACCTTCGAGGCCTCCACGCACAAGGCGTGCGCTTCATGCAGCGGTAACTGCCCCGGCATTTCCAGATGCAGCTGGACGAACCACTGGTTGCCCGACACCCGTGTACGCAGGTCATGCACGCCTTCAACCCCGGGAATGCCCAGCACCAGCGCAGCCATGTCCTCGCCGACCTCGCCGGGCAGTTCCTGGTCCATCAGGATGGCCGTACTCTCCCGGGCGATCTGCAGCGCGCTCCAGAGGATGTAGACGGCAATGCCCAGGCCGAACAGCGCATCCAGCTGCGGCCAGCCAAAGCGTGCCAGCAGCAGGGCCAGCAGGATGCTGCCATTGAGCAGCAGGTCCGAGCGGTAGTGCAGGGAATCGGCCCGCACCGCCGTGGAGCCGGTCAGGCGGATGACCTTGCGTTGCAGTGCCAGCAGGGCAAGTGTCAGCACCAGCGACAGCAGCATTACCCCGATACCGACGGCGGTATCGCCGAGCGGTTGCGGGGTATGCAGGCGTTCCACTGCCTGTACACCAATCAGCACTGCACTGACCCCGATGAACAGCGCCTGCGCCATGCCGGCCAGGGCTTCGGCCTTGCCATGACCGAAACGGTGGTCGTCGTCGGCCGGGCGCAAGGCATAGTGCACGGCGAGCAGGTTGAGGAACGAGGCAACGGCATCCAGTGCCGAGTCGGTAAGCCCTGCCAGCAGGCTGACCGAGCCGCTCAGCCACCAGGCCAGCGCCTTGCTCAGGACCAGGATGCTGGCCACCGCCAGCGATGCGCGGGTGGCCAGGCGTAGCAGGCGCTGGTGTTCAGCCGGGGTGGTCGTCATCCGTGGTCAGAGTCCTTGGGGTTCAGGCTGCCGGCACCAGGCCCAGGCTGGCCAACTGCTCGATGCTGCCGCGCTGCTGGATCAGCCGCGGGTCGTTCAGCGGCAGACGCTGGCCCAGCTCGCTTTCCAGAATGGCCTGCAACTTGGTGTTGTCGACCTTGCCATCGGGGCTCACGGCTTCGCGCAGTTTGACCGGGTCGACCTGAGCGGACCGCCCGCCGGAGTAATAGATGGCGCCGGTGGCGAAGTCGATACCGAAGGCGATCAGCCCCGGGATCACGTAGAACAGGATGCCGATGGCATCCATCGCGGCAACCACAGGGTCGATCTTGCCGCCGATCTGGCCGCGACGCTCCGGGTAGAGAATGGTGCCGCAGGCGGTCAGTTGGGTCAGCAAGGTGACGATGAGAGCGCCACCGATGACGCGGGTTGGGATGCGCATGTAAATCTCCGAAAGGTATTCAGCAGGGCAAGCGAAGCGCCTGCACCTGAAGCTAAGACCATGATAGAGCAGGCTGGGTTCGCCGTTATACTCGCGGGACTGTTCGAGGACCACCATGATTTCATTACCGATCGATGCTGTCTTGCCCGCCCTGCGCCAGGCCCTGGAAAACCGTGACGAAGCGGTGCTTGAGGCGCCACCGGGCGCCGGCAAGACCACGCGCGTTCCACTCGCCTTGCTGGAAGAGCCCTGGCTGCAAGGGCAGAGCATCATCATGCTGGAGCCACGCCGGCTTGCTGCCCGGGCTGCAGCGGAACGCATGGCCAGCGAGCTGGGCGAAAAGGTCGGCGAGACCGTGGGCTACCGCATCCGCCTGGACAGCAAGGTCGGGCCGAACACCCGCATCGAGGTGGTGACCGAAGGTATTCTCACCCGCCGCCTGCAGGCCGACCCGGCGCTGGAGGGGGTGGGCTTGCTGATCTTCGACGAATTCCATGAGCGCAGCCTCGACGCCGATCTGGCCCTTGCCTTGAGCCTGAATGGCCGCGAATTGCTGCGTGATGACCCGCCACTGAAGATTCTGCTGATGTCCGCAACCCTGGAGGGCGAACGCCTGTCGCGGTTGCTGGACGATGCTCCGGTGGTCAGCAGCGAAGGCCGCATGTACCCCGTCGACATCCGCTGGGGACGGCCTTTCCAGCCGGGTGAGTTCATCGAGCCACGGGTGGTGGATAGCGTGTTGCAGGCGCTGGCCGACCAGGCCGGCAGTGTGCTGGTGTTCCTGCCGGGCCAGGCCGAGATCCGCCGGGTGCACCAGAGCCTTCAGGAAGCGCTGGGTGAGCGGCCCGAAATCCTGCTGTGTCCGCTGCATGGCGAACTCGACCTCAATGCACAGCGTGCAGCCATCGACCCGGCGCCCAAGGGCCTGCGCAAGGTGGTGCTGGCCACCAACATCGCCGAGACCAGCCTGACCATCGACGGCGTGCGGGTGGTGATCGACGCCGGCCTGGCCCGGGTACCGCGCTTCGACCCCGGCAGCGGCATGACCCGCCTGGATACCCAGCGCATTTCCCGCGCCAGTGCTACCCAGCGCGCCGGCCGTGCCGGCCGCCTGGAGCCCGGCGTGTGCTACCGCTTATGGTCCGAAGCCCAGCATGACCAGCTGGCCGCCCACGGCAGCGCCGAGATCCTGCAGGCCGACCTGGCCGGCCTGGCTTTGCAACTGGCACGCTGGGGCGTTGCGCCCGAGCAGTTGCGCTGGCTCGACCAGCCGCCCACTGCCGCTTTCGCCCAGGCACAGGACCTGTTGGCGCGGCTCAGTGCCTTCAAGCCTGGCAGCCGTGACAACCTTAGCGAACACGGCCAGGCCATGGCCGAACTGCCGGCCCATCCACGTATCGCGCATTTGCTGCTGCGCGGGCAGGACCTGGGGCTGGCACAGATGGCCTGCGATGTGGCGGCACTGCTGGGCGAGCGGGATATCCAGCGCGGTGGCGGTGCCGACCTGCACAGCCGGCTGGCGCTGGTCAGCGGCGAGAGCAAGGCTACGCGTGGCGGCCAGGGTAGTGTGCAACGCGCCCGGCAATTGTCTCGCCAGTACCGCGGCCTGCTGCGTGGCAAGGCCGGTGCACCGGTCGCCGACCCGGATCACCCACGCTGGCTGGGTGCACTGCTGGCGCTTGCCTACCCCGACCGCGTCGCCCAGCAGCGCCGCGAGGGTGGAGCGGAATATCGGCTGGCCAACGGCCGTGCAGCGCTGTTTGCCGAAGTCGATGCACTGATGAAGTGCCCGTGGCTGGTGATCGCCGATCTGGGTAGCCGCCAGGGTCAGCGCGAAGAGCGCATCTACCTGGCCGCCGAGTTCGATCCGGCGCTGCTCGAGGGCGTATTGGCCGAACAGGTCGAGCGGGTCGATATCCTCGATTGGGACGAGCGCGAGCAGGTGTTGCGCGCCGAACGCCAGGTCAAGGTCGGCGAGCTGGTGCTCAGCCGCGAACCGCTGCCCGGCCTGGATGACGAAGCGCGGGCTCGCGCGCTGCTTGGCCTGGTCCGGCGCAAAGGCCTGAACCTGCTGACCTGGACTCCCGAGCTTCGGCAATGGCAGGCGCGCGTGGCCTTGCTGCGTCAGCTGGACCTGGCCAAGGACGGCCACAGCGAATGGCCCGACCTGGCGGACGAGGCCCTGCTCGCCAGCCTGGAAGACTGGTTGCAGCCCTACCTGGGCAAGGTGTCGCGCCTCAGCCATTTCGCCGCGCTGGACCTGTCGTCGATGCTGCGCAACTTGCTGCCCTGGCCGCTGCCGCAGCGCCTGGAAGAGCAGGCGCCGGCACATCTGGCGGTGCCGTCCGGTTCCAACATTCGCCTGGACTATAGCGAGAACCCGCCGATTCTCGCTGTGCGTTTGCAAGAGCTGTTCGGCCTGTCCGACACCCCACGCATCGCCAACGGCCGCCAGCAGGTCAAGCTGCACCTGCTGTCCCCGGCACGCCGCCCGGTGCAGGTGACACAGGACCTGGCCAACTTCTGGCGTACGACCTATGCCGAGGTGAAGAAGGACCTGAAAGGGCGCTACCCGAAGCATTACTGGCCGGATGACCCCTTGGTGGCCGAAGCAACCGCGCGGGCCAAGCCGCGCGGCAGTTGAGGCTGGGTGCCCGCTTGCAGAAGGGGCTCAGACAGGTGTGATCGGGCTAAGCAGGAAGGGGAACACTTCGCCTTGCTCGACATTCAGCAGGGCTATCCAGTGGCCGCTGAAGTGCGGGGTGTCCTTGAGGATACCGACCCTTTGGCCCAGGTGGTCGCGCAGGTAGCACAGCAGGCCTTGGTCAGTCAGCTGCAGCGGTTCGATCTTCCAGTACTCGGTGACTTCGGCGTGGCGGTAGAAACCGAGATAGCCGTTGCGGCTGATACCCAGTTTTTTGTCGAGCGGCTGGCTGCGCAAGCTGATGTGATAATGCAGGCGGTTGTCGGTTTGCGAATCAAAGTGAAAGTCGAAGACCGGCGAGTCCCTGTCGCCACCTGCCTGCAGCCAGTCGTCCTGTGGGGTAAAGCCCCAGTTCCACTTGTCGCTGCTGCGGCTCAGGCGTAGCGGAATATTGCCGGTGCTTGACCGCAGGTAGAGCTGGCCGCGGAACGAGTTGGCGTACAGGGTGTTGATTTGTAGGTCCATGCGTCGTCCTCCCGGCTTCATTTGCCTGCAAGCTTGAGCAGGAAGGTGCAAGGTTCACCTTTGGCTACGTTCAGTATCCTGTCCTCGCTGGCAAGTTCCGATACCCGGCGGCCCTTGTCGTCAAGCAGGTTGCACAGCAGGCCTTCGCCGGTCAGTTCGAGCGGTTGCAGCTGCCACGGTGCCTTGACCGCCGCCGAGCTGTAGAAGCCCAGGTAGCCATTGCTGCTGATACCGAGTTGCTTGCCGTCACGGCCCTGGATGATCCAGATCGAATACAGCAGGCAGTCATTGCGGGTGGACTGGAAGTGGAACTCCATCAGCGGTGAGTCCTGGCCGCCACCGACCCTGACCCAGTCATCTACTTGGTGCCTTTCATTGCTGATGCGCAGCGGGGTGTTGGCCCCCGCCGCGCGTTGGTACAACCGGCCGCAAAACGCTTTGCCGTAGGTGGCCTGGATGGCGGGATCCATGGTGCAGCTCCTGAATGATCAAAGGAGTTGCCACTGTATCGGCCGGCCGCTGCTGCCAGCAGGCCGTAACCTTTCCTCAAGCGCCCGCTTCACCCTCAAGCAACATGAACAGGCGATACAGCACCACGGTGCTGAACAGTTGCAGGAACCCGCTGAGGCTGTCCATGGCCAGCTCCATGCCGGGCGATGGCTCGGGGAAGGCCATCAGCAGCAGCCCGTCGATCAGCCAGATCGGTGCCAGCACGCCGACCACGCAGATCATGATGCGCATGAAGTGCCCGGTGGTCATGCTGGCGCTGTCACGCATTGCCTGCACCACCGGCCGGCCGCGCAGTACCAGCAGGTACTCGGCGAACACCAGGTTGATCATGATCCACACGCCCGGGAAGATGAACAGCGCCAGGCCAGCCATGATCAGCAGCGAGCTGATCAGGATCAGCAGGGCCAGCTGTGGCCACAATTGCAGGGCGCGGGCGAACAGGTCGCGCTTGGCGATTTCCTGGCCGTTGCTGCGGGTGTCGAGGTACAGGATCAGCGCGGCGCTGTACAGCGGGTAGAACAGCAGGCTGATCAGCATGCCGTAGGCCGGCGATGCCTGGTCGCTCATTTGCCGGTACAGCAGCTGGGTGAGCAAGGCTTCCAGTACCACCAGCGGCAGGCACAGCTGGAGGATGTTCGGCAGGTGGCGGCGGAAGAAGTACAAGGAGTCGCGCAGGACGCTCAGCGGATTCATCAGTCAACATCGCATGGCAGTAAAAACAGGGGCCTAACTTTAGCCCAAAGCCAGCTTGAGGCTGTCATTTGCTGAAAAAAGTTTCACGCCGCCGGTGATTGAATCCCACGTCCGTACGCCCCATCTTTGACGCTGTCCGTTGTCCCGCTACCCCACGAGGTCGCCCCATGAATACTGAAGAACAAACCCTGATCGACGGCCTGTTCGGCCGCCTCAAGCAAGCCGAGGACCCGAGCCAGCCGCGTGATGCGCAGGCCCAGGCATGCATCGAGGAACACGTGCGTCAGCAGCCGGCAGCGCCTTATTACATGGCCCAGGCGATTCTGGTACAGGAGGCGGCAATCAAGCGCCTCGACGAGCAGAACAAGCAGCTGGAAGCCGAACTGAAGCAGGCCCGTGCCCAGGCCGAGGCCGCCCGTGTCGGCAGCGCGCCGAACAACGGCGGCGGTGGTTTCCTGTCCAGCATCTTTGGTTCGGGGCGCAGTGCTGCCCCGGCCGTGCAACCGCAGCGTCCCGCTGCGGCCCCCGTGGCAACCGGTGGTGGCTGGCGTGAGCCGTCGGCGCCGGGCTTTTCCCAGCCACAAGCGCAGCAGCCTGGCTTTGGCGCCGCGCCGGCACGCAGTGGTGCCAGCAGCTTCCTCGGTGGTGCGATGCAGACCGCGGCCGGTGTGGCGGGTGGCGTGTTGCTGGCGCAGGGCATCAGCAGCCTGTTCAACCACAACTCGCAGCCGGAGGAGGTGGTCGAGGTGATCAAGGAAGAGCCGGCGCCGGCCAGTGACAGCGGTGGCTGGAACGACTCGGGGGCGCAGCAGCAGGTGGCTGACAACGGTGGTTGGGGCAGTGACCACGGTGGTTATGCCGACAGCGATTATGGCAGCGATGATGGCGGGTTCTTCTCGGACGACGATTCGTACGTCTGACAGGTCTGGCATACTGCTGGCAGTTTTGGGGGCGCTTTGCGCCCCTTCGCGGGCGCGCCCGCTCCCACAAGTACCGCGCGACGTTGTAGTTTTGTGCTGAACCTGTGGGAGCGGGCGTGCCCGCGAAGGGTTGCGTAGCAACCCCTGCATTCCACGCCGACCAAGGGGTTCCCAGGTGAAAAAGATCGCGCTGTTCGCCGATGTGCAGAACCTCTACTACACCGTGCGCCAGGCCCACGGTTGCCATTTCAACTACGCCGCGCTGTGGGCCGATGTCAGCCGCGAAGGGCAGATCGTCGAGGCCGTGGCCTATGCCATCGACCGTGGCGACAGCAAGCAGCAGCAGTTCCAGCAGATCTTGCGCAACCTCGGTTTCGATGTGCGGCTCAAGCCCTTCATCCAGCGCAGCGATGGCTCGGCCAAAGGTGACTGGGACGTGGGCATTACCCTGGATGTGATCGACGCCGCCAGCCGCGTCGACCAAGTGGTACTGGCCTCCGGCGATGGCGATTTCGACCTGTTGCTGGAGCGGGTGATCCAGCGCCATGGCACCGAGGCAGTGGTGTATGGTGTGCCCGGGCTTACCGCACTGTCGCTGATCCGTGCCGCCACCCGTTATGTACCCATCGAGGGTGCGCTGTTGCTCAAACACTGAGATTTTTCATGGAACGTATCGCTGTCATCGACTTTGAAACCACCGGCATCAGCCCTGGCGCCGGCTGCCGCGCCACCGAGGTGGCGGTGGTGTTGCTGGAGGGTGGGCGCATCGTCGAGCGTTACCAGAGCCTGATGAACGCTGGCGTGCCGGTACCGGCGTTTGTCGCTGGTCTTACCGGTATCACCACCGCCATGCTGCGCAGTGCGCCGCCGGTGGACAAGGTGATGAACGAAGTGGCCGAATTCGTCGGTAGCACCCCGCTGCTGGCACATAATGCCGCTTTCGACCAGAAGTTCTGGGACTACGAACTGAGCCGCATCGGCCGTAGCCGCAGCCAGGCTTTCGCCTGTTCCTTGCTGTTGTCACGGCGCTTGCTGCCGGCGGCCCCGAACCACAAGCTGGGCACCCTGACCCGCTGGGCCGGGCTGCCGGATACCGGTACCGCGCACCGGGCCATGGCCGATGCCGAAATGGCCGCCAACCTGCTGCAACACCTGGCTGGTGTGTTGCGCCAGAGCCACGGTGTCCAGCAACTTTCGCACGACCTGCTCTGTCGCCTGCAGAAAACGCCTGCCGCAAAGGTTCGTGAAACCCTGGCCAGGTACTGTTAGGGCTTCTTCTCCAGTTGCGCCAGCGGCACCCGCCGTTCCACCGCGCTGGAGAGAATGATCGAGGTCTTGCTGAAGCCGAACTGCGCTACCCGGTTGATCAGTTCTTCCAGCTCGGGCATCGAACCCACTGCTGCCTGCATGATGACGCAGGGGTCGCCGGTAACCCGGTGGCACTCGGTTAACTGGGGAATCTGGGTCAACGCTTCGTAGGCCTGCTGATTGCCGTGACTGGCCAGGCGCAGTTCGATCACGCACTGTATTGGCAGGCCGATCTTGCTCATGTCGACCTTGGCCTGGTAGCCGGTGATGACCCCGCTGGCCTCGAGCTTGGCCACCCGCTCGGCCACCGCCGGCGCCGACAGGTTCACCTGGCGCGCCAGTTGCGCGAAGGTGGCGCGGCCGTTGTCGAGCAGGGCGGCGAGCAGCATGCGGTCGTACTTGTCCATGGAATTTTCCTGCCTGGTTTCGATTCGATTGAAAAGCATCCGAATAACCATGCAATGCAAAGTGTTCGGGTCATTTAAAGCTGTTTTGTAACTTAAGTTTGCACGGTGGCCTTTCTAAACTAAGCCACCCGTAAACGGATTTCGAGTGTTTCCCATGCCTGCCTCACGTCGCTTCCCTTTATTGCTCGTTGGCGCTTTCCTGGCCTTGTATCTGGTCTGGGGCTCCACTTACCTGTTCATTCGCATTGGCGTCGAGAGCTGGCCACCGATGCTCATGGCCGGGGTGCGCTTCCTGATTGCCGGTGGGCTGCTGTATGGGTTCCTGCGCTGGCGCGGTGTGCCGGCGCCGACCTGGCCGCAGTGGCGCGCGGCGGGGGCGATCGGCTTTCTGCTGCTCAGTTGCGGCAACGGTGGTGTGACCGTGGCCGAGCATGCTGGCGTAGCCTCGGGCGTGGCAGCACTGGCGGTGGCGACGGTGCCGCTGTTCACCTTGCTGTTCGGCCTGTTGTTCGGGCACCGCAATTCGAAGCTGGAGTGGGCGGGGATCGCCCTTGGGCTGGTGGGCATCGGCCTGCTGAACCTGGGCTCGAACCTGCAGGCAAGCCCGATTGGCGCGGCGCTGATCATATTCGCGGCGGCGTCATGGGCATTCGGCTCGGTGTGGAGCAAGACCTTGCCGCTGCCCCAGGGGCCCATGGCCAGCGCTGCGGAAATGCTGGTCGGTGGTGCCGTGCTGTTGCTTGGCAGCGTGCTGTCTGGTGAGCGCATGACGCACCTGCCGACGGCTGCCGGCTGGGGCGCGCTGGCCTACCTGGTGTTCTTCGGTTCGATCCTGGCGTTCAGTGCCTACATGTACTTGCTCAAGCATGTGCGCCCGGCAGCTGCCACCAGCTACGCCTACGTCAACCCGGCCGTGGCTGTGCTGCTGGGCATCATCTTTGCCGGTGAGCAGATTGGTGCCGAAGAGTGTGTGGCCATGGCGGTGATCATCGGCGCGGTGGTGCTGATAGGCCTGCCGCAGTGGCGCAAGGCACCTGAGCCGGCGCAGCCGTTGAAAGGCGAAATCTGCAAGTAGGCAGGGGCGATGCGGTAAACTTGCCGCCTTCGCTGAACCCCCTGACGGTATTGCCATGAATTTCGCCAAACTCGGCCTGATCGAACCGCTGCTGCGCACCCTGCAGCAGCTGGACTACACCACCCCGACTCCGGTGCAGGCCAAGGCCATCCCCGCCGTGCTGGCCGGCCGCGACCTGATGGCCGCGGCACAGACCGGCACCGGCAAGACCGCGGGTTTTGCCCTGCCCGTGTTGCAGCGCCTGGCGCTGGAGGGCGAGAAGGTAGCCAGCAACTCGATCCGCGCGCTGGTGCTGGTGCCCACCCGTGAGCTGGCCGAGCAGGTGCACAACAACGTGCGCGAGTATGCCGAGAACCTGCCGCTGAGCACCTACGCGGTGTATGGCGGGGTTAGCATCAACCCGCAGATGATGCGCCTGCGCCGTGGTGTCGACCTGCTGGTGGCAACCCCGGGGCGCTTGCTCGACCTGTTCCGGCAGAATGCCGTGAAGTTCAACCAGGTGCAGACCCTGGTGCTGGACGAAGCCGACCGCATGCTCGACCTGGGCTTTGCCGAAGAGCTGCAGTCGGTGTACGCCGCGCTGCCGCGCAAGCGCCAGACGTTGCTGTTCTCCGCCACGTTCTCCGAGCAGATTCGCATGCTGGCGGGGCTGGCCCTGAATGACCCGTTGAGCATCGAAGTCAGCCCGCGCAATGCCACGGCCAGCAGCGTCAAACAGTGGCTGGTGCCTGTGGATAAAAAGCGCAAGGTCGACCTGTTCTGCTACCTGCTGCGCAAGCAGCGCTGGAAGCAGGTGCTGGTGTTCGCCAAGACCCGCAATGATGTGGACCAACTGGTGGAGCGCTTGCTGGCCGAGGGTGTGAATGCCGACGGTATCCACGGTGACCGCCCGCAAGCCACCCGCCAGCGTGCGCTGGACAGCTTCAAGGCCCGCGAAATCCAGGTGCTGGTGGCGACCGATGTGGCGGCCCGCGGCCTGGATATCGATGACTTGCCGCTGGTGGTCAACCTTGACCTGCCGATCGTTGCCGAGGATTACGTGCACCGCATCGGGCGTACCGGGCGGGCGGGCAACAAGGGCGAGGCGATCTCGCTGGTGTGTGCCGATGAAGTGCAACTGCTGGCGGCGATCGAAGTGCTGACCCGGCAGACCCTGCCGCGTCATGAAGAGCCGGATTTCATCCCTGACCACCGGGTGCCGATGACCGACGCCAGTGGCCAGGTGATCAAGAAGCCGAAGAAGCCCAAGAAACCGAAGGAAAACAGCGCCAAGCGCGGGTTGGGTCGCTGGATGGACAGTGCTGAAGCAGGCAGTGCGGAGCCGGCGGTGAAGGCGGTGCGCAAGGTGCCTAGTTTCAATGGTGGGCCGCGCAAGCGTAAGCCGTAGCCTGGGGAAGCTTGGCCCCTGTGGGAGCGGGCATGCCCGCGAAGCAGGCACCGCGATGCATGGCACGGGCTTCGCCCGTGTTCGCGGGCACGCCCGCTCCCACAGTGGATCGAGTATGTGTCAGGATTTGAGCCAGGCCGCCGCCGCCCGCCCGGCGCGCAAGCCGCTGGCAAAGCACGCCGTCAGCAGATACCCCCCGGTCGGCGCCTCCCAGTCCAGCATCTCGCCGGCACAGAACACCCCCGGCATGCCCTTGACCATCAAGCCCTCATCCAACGCCTCGAAACGCACCCCACCCGCGCTGCTGATCGCTTCATCCAGCGGCCGTGTGCGCACCAGCGTGATCGGCAAGGCCTTGATCGCCCTCGCCAAAGCATCAGGGGCGGCAAAGGTCGCCTGATCGGTCAGCTCGCGCAACAGCGCCGCCTTGACCCCATCGATACCCAACTGGCTGTGCAGGTGCTTGGCCATGGAGCGCGAACCCCGTGGCTTGGCCAGCGCCTGGGCAATCTTGTCCACAGGCTTGTCCGGCAGAAGGTCGAGCAGCAACATCCCGTGGCCGTCACGGTTGATGGCCTCGCGCACCGGCGCCGACCAGGCATACACCAGGCTGCCTTCCACACCCTGCGCGGTGAGGATGAACTCGCCCTTGCGCGGCGCGCCGCCGGGAACGCTGAGGGCAATGTTCTTCAACGGCGCCCCGGCGAACTTGTCCTTGAGCAGCGCGCTCCAGCCTGCCACTTCAAAACCGCAGTTGCTCGGCTGCAAGGGTGAAATATCCACAGCCCGTTCGGCCAGCAACGGTTGCCAGCTACCGTCCGAACCCAGTCGCGCCCAACTGCCGCCACCCAGCGCCAGCACCACGACGGTGGCCTTTACCAGCCGCTCGCCCTGTGGATAAGCAATCCGCAGGGCACCCTCGGCATTCCAGCCCAACCAGCGGTGACGGGTGTGGATAACTACCCCGCTGTCACGCAGGCGCTTGAGCCAGGCGCGCAGCAGTGGCGCGGCTTTCATGTCGGCGGGGAACACCCGGCCCGAGGTGCCGACGAAGGTTTCGATGCCCAGGCCGTGTATCCACTGGCGCAAGGCGTCGGCATCGAAGTCGCGCAGCAGCGCAGCAATTTCGCCCTGGCGCTCGGCATAGCGGCTGACGAACGCCGGGTAGGGCTCGGAGTGGGTGATGTTCATGCCACCGACACCCGCCAACAGAAACTTGCGGCCCACCGAAGGCATGGCGTCGAACACCTCGACCGCCAGGCCCGCCTGGGCCATTGCTTCGGCGGCCATCAGGCCGGCTGGGCCGCCGCCGATGACGACAGCGAGGGGAGGGGAGGCGGGGCTCAGATCGGGCATGGTAGGCAGCAGGCTGTGGAAAAGAGGCGCATTCTAGCCCAGCGCGGCCTGTGGAAGCACTGATCAAAAAACGATCAGTACTCTGCAGGCCTTGCCAGTAAAGGGCTGCAGTGGCTTTCCCGCAGGTTATCCACAAGCGGTTCCACAGTCATTGTGAACAACCGATGACGCGTGCTGCGCTGTGATGAAGGATGCCGTGGCGCCTGGCCAGGGCTGCGCGGTCCTTGCTGTAGCCACCGCCAATCACCCCCACCACCGGGATGTCGCGGCCCAGGCAGTGGCGCAGCACTGCCTCGTCACGGGCGGCTACGCCTGCATCGGTCAGTTGCAGATAGCCCAGGGCGTCGTCCTTGTGCACATCGACCCCGGCGTCATACAGCACCAGGTCGGGTCGATAGAGCGGCAGCAGGTAGTTGAGGGCGTCGTCCACCACCTTCAGGTAGGCCGTGTCGCCCATGCCGCGGGGCAGGGGGATGTCCCAATCGCTTTGCGCCTTGCGCGCCGGGAAGTTCTGTTCACAGTGCAGCGACACGGTGATGGCGTCTGGTGTGTCGTGCAGGATGCGCGCGGTGCCGTCACCCTGATGCACATCGCAGTCGAAGATCAGCACCCGGTGCACCCGGCCAGCCTCCAGCAGGTAGCGGCTGATCACCGCCAGGTCGTTGAAGATGCAGAAGCCGGCTGGGTGGTCGTAATGGGCGTGGTGAGTGCCGCCGGCAAGGTGACAGGCGATGCCGTGCTGCAGCGCCATCTCGGCGCTCAGCAGCGAGCCGCCTACGGCACGCACGGTACGCCGGGCCAGCGCCTCGCTCCAGGGCAGGCCGAGGCGGCGCTGGTCCTCGCGCGACAGCTCGCCGTTCATGTAGCGCTCGATGTAGCTGCGGTCATGGGCCAGGGCGAGGATGTCGTTGGGGCAGATGTCCGGGCGCAGCAGGGCCTGGTCGGTGGTCAGCCCGCTGTCGATCAGGTGGTCGTGCAGGAGGCGGAACTTGTCCATGGGGAAGCGGTGTTCGGCAGGGAACTCCGGGCTGTAGTCTTCGTGATAGATCAGCGGCAACGGCATGGGTGGGGTCGCAATCAGGGCCAGTGCTGATCTTGCCATGGCGGGTGACTGATGTGGGAACACTTGATTTTGGCGCCGTCACTGGCCCCTGTGGGAGCGGGCGCGCTCGCGAAGCAGCCACCGCGGTGCTTGGCACAGGCTGCGCCCGTGTTCGCGGGCATGCCCGCTCCCACAGGGATCGCGTCAGGGGCCAGAGCTATTTCGCGGCGCTGGCCAATACCCGCTGCCAGTCCGGCTCGTTCAGGCGGCCGAGGATGCGCGCCTTGCCATTACTATCCACCGAAACGAACAGCGCGCTGGCATAACCGCTTTCCCGCTCGCCACCCACTACGTTCTGCTGGCGGGCGAAATGGTCGATGCAACCGTTGTGGGTCACCAGCACCAGGTTGTGCCCTGGCCGCTTGTGCGCCAGTGCTTCGCTGGCGAACTGCTTGTCGCACCCTTCCAGCCAGTCCTCGCTGGCCACCGCCTGGCCGAGGATGAAATGCGCGGTTTGCCGGGTGCGCAGTTTCGGGCTGCTGAGCATGTCGGCGTTGTTCAGACCCAGCTGGTGCAGCCCTTGGCCCACGCGCCCGGCGGCCTGGCTACCGGCCACGGTGATACCGGTTGGGTCGTCCAGGCATGGACCGGGGGCACTGTCGCAGCGTTCGGCGTGGCGGATCATCACGATCACCGCACCGCCGGCCCAGTCCTGTAGCAGGCCGCTGTCACTCAGTTGTTGTTCGTTGCCAAGGTCCACGATGTGCGTCCTCGTCGCCAGCCAGGTGCTCAACGCCGCCACCACCATGCACAGGCCAAGGGCGGCACCGAGGGCTTTGCGGGTCAGGCGTCGCTTGCGCCGGGCGTGAATGGCAGGGTGCCCCAGGGTGTTGCTCGATAGCATGTGTTGCTCCGTTGGCAGGGTCGCGGCTGGCGCGGCAGTGATGGCAGGCATGCTGCCAAGTGGCCTGTCGGGGGGTGGTGAAGGGCATGTGAAAATTGCATTCGGGTGCGCCGGCTGGGTTAAATCCGCGCCCGCGCCTACGCTGTAAACTGCAAGGCGGTAAAACCGGAGCACGCCCCATGACCCCTATCCTGCAACTGGAAAGCGCACGCCTGGTGCTGCGCCAATGGCACGACGACGACCTGCGCGAGTTTGCCGCGCTGTGTGCCGACCCGCAGGTGATGCGCTACTTTCCGGCGCCGCTGACGCGCCTGGAGGCGGCCGCGCTGATCGGCCGTGTGCGCGGGCATTTCAATGAGTACGGCTTTGGCCTGTGGGCCCTGGAGCGCAAGGACAGCGGTGCCTTCATCGGCATGACCGGGTTGCTGCACGTGGGGTTCGATGCCGACTTCACGCCGGCGGTGGAGATCGGCTGGCGCCTGGCACGCCGCCACTGGGGCCTGGGGTTCGCCAGTGAGGCGGCATGGACCTGCCTGCGCTGTGCTTTCGCCCAGTTGCGCCTGGAAGAGGTGGTGTCGTTCACTAGCGAGAACAACCTGCCGTCGCAGAAGGTCATGCAGGCCATCGGTATGCAGCAGGACCTGAATGGCAGTTTCGAACACCCCCGCCTGCCTGTGGGGCACCCGCTGCGCCCGCATGTGCTGTACCGCATCGACCGCGCACACTGGGAGCGTACCCTGCGCGCCTGAATGCATGGCCATGCCCGGCGTCTATGACAAACCCTGTATCATTTGCCTTCACAAGTGTGCTGTAGAGACGTGTTGCCTTGCTAGGAGAACCCCCGATGAGTCATGTGTTGGATGACCTGGTCGACCTGTTGAGCCTCGAGGCCATCGAGGAGAACCTGTTCCGTGGACGCAGCCAGGACCTGGGCTTCCGCCAGCTGTACGGCGGGCAGGTTCTGGGCCAATCGTTGTCGGCCGCCAGCCAGACGGTCGAGGATGCACGCCATGTGCATTCGTTGCACGGCTACTTCCTGCGCCCTGGCGATGCCAGCCTGCCGGTGGTGTATTCGGTGGACCGCGTACGCGACGGCGGCAGCTTCAGCACCCGGCGGGTGACGGCGATTCAGAAAGGCCAGCCGATCTTCACCTGCAGCGCCTCGTTCCAGTACGACGAAGAAGGTTTCGAGCACCAGGCACAGATGCCCGAAGTGGTCGGCCCGGAAAACCTGCCCAGTGAAGTCGAACTGGCCCGGGCCATGGCCGACCAGTTGCCCGAGCGCATTCGCGACAAGGTGCTGTGCGCCAAGCCGATCGAGATCCGCCCGGTCACCGAGCGCGACCCGTTCAACCCCAAGCCTGGCGACCCGGTGAAGTACGCCTGGTTCCGCGCCGACGGCAACCTGCCCGATATCCCCGCCCTGCACAAGTACCTGCTGGCCTACGCCTCGGACTTCGGCCTGCTGACCACCTCGTTGCTGCCCCATGGCAAATCGGTGTGGCAGCGCGACATGCAGATCGCCAGCCTCGACCATTCGCTGTGGTTCCACGGCAACCTGCGTGCCGATGAGTGGCTGCTCTATGCCACCGACAGCCCCTGGGCGGGCAATGCCCGTGGCTTCTGCCGCGGCAACATCTTCAACCAGGCCGGGCAACTGGTGGCGTCGTCCTGCCAGGAAGGCCTGATTCGTCATCGCAAGGACTGGGCATGAGCCTGGGCGAAGTGCGTAACTGGGTGTTCGACATGGACGGCACCCTGACCGTGGCGGTGCACGATTTTGCCGCCATCCGCGTGGCGCTGGATATCCCGGCCGAGCACGACATCCTCACCCACCTGGCGGCCCTGCCGGCGGATGAAGCGGCGGCCAAGCATGCCTGGCTGCTGGAGCACGAGCGCGACCTGGCGATTGCCTCCACGGCGGCCACCGGGGCGGTGGAACTGGTGCGCGAACTGGCCGGGCGTGGTTGCCGGCTGGGCATTCTGACCCGCAATGCCCGCGCTTTGGCGCATGTGACGCTGGAGGCCATCGGCCTGGCGGACTGCTTCCCGGTGGAGCATATTCTCGGGCGTGACGAGGCAGCGCCCAAGCCAAGCCCGGACGGGCTGCTGAAGATTGCCAACGCCTGGGGCGTGGCGCCGGCAGAGCTGGTGATGGTGGGGGATTACCGCTTCGACCTGGACTGTGGGCGGGCCGCGGGGGCGCGCACGGTGCTGGTGAACCTGCCGGACAATCCGTGGCCGGAGCTGGCGGATTGGCATGCAGCCGATTGCCGGGCATTGAAGGCGATGCTGGGCTGAATTTTTGTATTGGCTATGCGGGCCCTATCGCCGGCAAGCCAGCCTCACAGGGCCATCACACGACCTGAAACTGTGCGATACCTGTGGGAGCGGGCAAGCCCGCGAAGAGGCCGGACCTGTCTATGCTGAACCCGATCTTTTCCCCAATACGGAGACCCACCCATGACCAGCAAGGCCATCTACATACAACCCGGCGGCGGCTACGACAAGGTCGAGGTCGGCACCTGCGAGGCCTCTGCCCCCCAGGCCGGCGAGATCACTGTGCGCCTGCACGCCAGCTCCCTCAACTATCACGACTTCGCCGTGGTCAGCGGCATGTGGGGCCCAAGCGAACGGCGCATTCCCATGGCCGATGGCGCTGGCGAAGTGGTCGCGGTGGGGAGCGGCGTCACCGAGTTCCAGGTTGGCGATAATGTGGTCAGCACGTTCTTCCCCGACTGGCTCGACGGCCAGGCCAATGTCGAGGGCTTCGCCAGGGTGCCCGGGGATGGTATCGATGGTTACGCCCGTGACCAGGTTACCGCTCGCGCCAGCGCGTTCACCCTGGCGCCCAAGGGCTACAGCCACGCTGAAGCTGCCACGCTGACCACCGCCGGTCTCACGGCCTGGCGTGCCTTGATGAGCGATGACCACCTCAAGCCCGGCGATACGGTGCTGGTGCAGGGCACCGGTGGTGTGTCGATCTTCGCCCTGCAGTTTGCCAAGCTGGCCGGCGCGACGGTGATCGCTACTTCGTCCAGCGACGCCAAGCTGGAGCGCCTGAAGGCCCTGGGTGCCGACCACCTGATCAACTACAAGAGCACCCCCGCCTGGGGTGAGAAAGTGCGCGAGCTGACCGGCAACCGCGGTGTCGACCATGTGATCGAAGTGGGCGGCCCGGCGACATTGGAGCAATCGATGATTGCCGCGCGCATTGGTGGGCATGTGTCATTGATCGGCATCCTCACCGGCGTGGCCGGGCAGCTGCCGCTGGTGCAGGCGCTGGTGCGGCAGATTCGCCTGCAAGGTGTGCTGGTGGGCAGCCGCGCCCAGCAGCAGGCGATGGTGCGGGCGATCGATGCCAACGGCCTGCGGCCAGTGGTGGACAAGCATTTCGAGCTGGAGCAGATCGTCGAGGCGTTCCGTTATCAGGAGAGCAACCGGCATTTCGGCAAGATCTGCCTGACCTGGTAAGCAGGCCTGATGCGCTTTTTTGTGGGAGCGGCCTTGTGTCGCGAAAGGGCTGCGCAGCAGCCCCCGGTTTTTGGCGAAAGCGTTGGAAGCCGGGGGGCCGCTTTGCGGCCCTTTCGCGACACAAGGCCGCTCCCACAATGACCGCGTCAAGGCAGAGGGCGGTGCACTGTCTGCCAGTCAGTCCAGCAACAACCGGTCGCGGCTATTGGACAGGTGCAGGCACACCGCCGCTCGCGCCGCGTCCGGGTCCTGCCGGCGGATGGCATTGAGGATCGCCTCATGCTCGAGGTTGGCCAGGTACGCTTGCCGCGCCAGCTTGGCCCCGCTGCGCTCGGCCAGGGCCATGCGGTTGCGCGGGATCAGGCCGTTGCCCAGTTGCAACAGCATTTCAGTGAAGTACAGGTTGCCGGTGGCCTCGGCAATCAGCAGGTGAAAGCGCCGGTCGGCCTCGATGCAGCTGTCGCCGGCGGCGGCCAGGTCCTGGTAGTCGTCCAGTGCCTGTCGCATGCGCGTCAGGTGCCCCTCGTCACGGCGTAGCGCGGCCAGGGCTGCGGCCTGGCCTTCCAGGCCGATGCGCAGTTCCAGCAGGTCGCGCACATTCGCCGCGCTTTCCGCAGCGATGCGCAGGCCGGTCTGGCCCTGGCGCTCCATCACGAACGTACCGATACCGTGGCGTGGTTCCACCAGCCCCGAGGCCTGCAGTTTCGACAGGGCCTCGCGGACCACCGTGCGGCTGACCCCGTGCTCGCGCACCAAGGTGTTCTCCGAGGGCAGCTTGTCGCCTGGCTTGAAGGTGCCCAGCAAAATCTGCTGGGTAAGGCTGGAGACCAGGTCATGGGCGCGACTGTGGCCGCGTTTGTGGGCGTGTCCGGTGGCCATGGTGGGTCCGATTGTTGTTGTGCTTGTACGACAAGTTAATCGATAAAAATATTTCCTGCCGATTTTTTCTGTGCTCAAGTCAGCGCGTAGTTTGTCTGTTTCCGCATGATCGATGCATTTAAACATCGCATCAGCTTGTATTTTGCGATTTTGCCGCTTTTGTCGATCTTGTCGTACAACTGCGCTGCGCATATGCTCCTGCCCACTGCCATGTCAGACAACCCCAGACCCGCACAAAAACAATTAGTGGGAGATCCGCAAGTGAACGATACCCTCGCTCCGTCTGCCCGTAATGACGGCGACGCCCTGGCCAGCGCCGTGGCCAAGGTCAAGCGCCACGTCCTGCCGCTGTTCGTCATCATGTTCATCGTCAACTACCTGGACCGCGTCAACATCGGCTTCGTCCGCCCGCACCTGGAAAGCGACCTGGGCATCAGCGCCGCGGCCTATGGCTTTGGCGCCGGCCTGTTCTTCATCGGCTACGCGCTGTTCGAGGTGCCCTCGAACATGCTGCTGCAAAAGGTTGGTGCACGGCTGTGGCTGACCCGCATCATGTTCACCTGGGGGCTGGTGGCCACGGCCATGGCCTTCGTGCAGAACGAAACGCAGTTCTACGTGCTGCGCTTTCTGCTCGGCGTAGCCGAAGCGGGCTTCTTCCCCGGGGTAATCTACTACTTCACCCGCTGGCTACCGGCCGCCGAGCGCGGCAAGGCGATTGCCATCTTCCTCAGCGGTTCGGCATTGGCGTCGCTGATTTCCGGGCCGCTGGCCGGTGCGCTGATGCAGATCCAGGGCCTGGGCCTGCATGGCTGGCAGTGGATGCTGTTCATCGAAGGCATGGCCTCGGTAACGCTGTGCTTCTTCGTGTTCTTCTGGCTCGACTCCAGGCCGCAGGACGCCAAGTGGCTGAGCCAGGCCGAGCAGGATGCACTGGTGGCTGCCATCGATCGCGAGCAGCTTGAGCGCGAAGCCGTCGGTGCGGTGAAGCCTTCGGCGTGGAGCCTGCTCAAGGACCGCCAGATCCTGCTGTTCTGCCTGATCTACTTCTGCATCCAGCTGACGATCTACGCCGCCACCTTCTGGCTGCCGAGCATCATCAAGCGCATGGGCGACCTCAGCGACCTGCAGGTCGGCTTCTTCAACTCGATCCCGTGGCTGATCTCGATCCTGGCCATGTATGCCTTCGCCGCCGGCTCGGCGCGCTGGAAGTTCCAGCAGGCCTGGGTCGCCGGTGCGCTGGTGATCGCTGCCATCGGCATGTTCATGTCCACCACGGGCGGACCGGTGTTTGCCTTTGTCGCGGTGTGCTTCGCGGCCATCGGTTTCAAGTCGGCCTCGTCACTGTTCTGGCCAATCCCGCAGGGCTACCTGGATGCCCGCATCGCGGCTGCGGTGATCGCCTTGATCAACTCGGTCGGCAACCTTGGCGGCTTCGTCGCCCCTACCACCTTCGGCCTGCTGGAGCAGCAGACCGGCTCGATCCAGGGCGGCCTGTACGGCCTGGCGGTGACCTCGGTGCTGGCGGCCATTGCCATCTTCTTCGTACGCACTCGCCCAAAGGGTGCCCCTTCCGATGACCTCAAGGCCCCTTCGGCCCTGGGTCAGAGCCATTGATGACTGCGAGACAACAACCATGAACATGCACACTCTCCACACCAGCACCCCCGTGGTCACTGACCTGCGCGTGATCCCCGTCGCCGGCCACGACAGCATGCTGCTCAACCTCAGTGGTGCCCATGGCCCGTTCTTCACCCGCAACGTGGTGGTGCTGCGGGACAGCGCCGGCAATACCGGGCTGGGTGAGGTGCCCGGCGGCGAGAAGATCCGCCAGACCCTGGACGACGCCCGCAGCCTGGTGGTCGGCCAGCCGATCGGCCACTACCAGCGCGTGCTCAATGCCATGCGCCAGACCTTCGCCAGCCGCGATTCGGCTGGTCGCGGGCTGCAGACCTTCGACCTGCGCATTACCGTGCATGCGGTGACGGCCATCGAGTCGGCGCTGCTCGACCTGCTTGGCCAGCACCTGAACGTGCCGATGGCGGCACTGCTGGGCGAGGGCCAGCAGCGCGAGGCGGTGAAGATGCTCGGTTACCTGTTCTACATCGGCGACCGTCAGCAGACCGACCTGGCCTACCGCAGCGAAGCCGATGCCGAGGACGACTGGTTCCGCCTGCGCCACGAAAAGGCCCTGACCCCGGACGCAGTGGTGCGCCTGGCCGAGGCCGCCAAGGCGCGCTATGGCTTCAGCGACTTCAAGCTCAAGGGCGGGGTGTTGCGCGGCGAGGAGGAGATGGAAGCGGTAACGGCCCTGGCCGAACGTTTCCCCGAAGCTCGCATTACCCTCGACCCGAACGGTGCCTGGTCATTGCAGCAGGCCATTGCGTTGTGCCGCGACAAGCATGATGTGCTGGCCTATGCCGAAGACCCCTGCGGTGCCGAGAACGGCTACTCGGGCCGTGAGGTGATGGCCGAGTTCCGCCGCGCCACCGGCCTGCCCACCGCCACCAACATGATCGCCACCGACTGGCGGCAGATGGGCCATGCGATCCAGTCGCAGTCGGTGGACATTCCGCTGGCCGACCCGCACTTCTGGACCTTGCAGGGTTCGGTGCGGGTGGCGCAGATGTGCAACGACTGGGGGCTGACCTGGGGTTCGCACTCCAACAACCACTTCGACATCTCGCTGGCGATGTTCACCCAGGTAGCGGCTGCGGCACCGGGCGAGATCACTGCGATCGACACCCACTGGATCTGGCAGGACGGTCAGCGTCTGACCCGCGAGCCGCTGCGTATCGTCGACGGGCATGTGCACGTGCCGGCACGGCCGGGGCTGGGGGTGGAGCTGGATGAAGACCAGTTGGCCAAGGCGCATGAGTGCTACCGCAACATGGGCTTGGGCGCGCGGGATGACAGCGTGGCGATGCAGTTCCTGATCCCGGGCTGGCGCTTCGATAACAAGCGGCCTTGCCTGGTGCGTTAAGGCTGCTGGCCTCTTCGCGGGCTTGCCCGTTCCCACAGGCCCTGGAGTTGTGGAGTACCTGTGGGGGCGGGCGAGCCCGCGAAAGGGCCGGTACAGCCACAACACACCCAAATGAAAAACAAAAGCTCCAGGCGGCCTGTTGACGCGATCGGGCATGCCATCGGCAACATCTGGCGTTAATGGAAACGCCCTGTCGTGATCGAACAGTTCCGGGGCGTTCTCGTGTAATTTCCCGCAGCCCTGGGGGGCTTAAATGAAGCCCGACCTGCACTGACACGTTGCTCTGTGACGCGCGCCAAATATCAACAACAGAACGCGAGCAACCTGTCGACTTATTGATTTCAAAGGAGATATTTTCGCCTACGCCTGCCCGTCCATCCTTGTGTCAGCAAAAAGAGAACAACATCAATGAACACCGTGGGATCTGATGGCAACCTTGCACAAGGTTTCAAGCCACGTCATGTAACGATGCTGTCCATCGCCGGCATCATCGGCGCCGGACTATTCGTGGGCTCTGGCCATGCCATTGCGGCAGCCGGGCCAGCTACCATAATTTCCTATTTCGTGGCCGGGACCCTGGTGGTACTGGTCATGCGCATGCTCGGCGAAATGGCCGTGGCACACCCCGATACCGGATCGTTTTCCACCTACGCCGAGCAGGCCATCGGCCGCTGGGCCGGCTACACCATCGGCTGGTTGTACTGGTGGTTCTGGGTACTGGTGATTCCGATCGAAGCCTTGGCAGCAGGGCATGTGCTGAACGCCTGGTTCCCGCAGGTGGACAGCTGGATCTTCGCCCTGGCCTCGGTGCTGCTGCTGGCCGGTACCAACCTGTTCAGCGTGGCCAAGTACGGTGAGTTCGAGTTCTGGTTCGCCATTCTCAAGGTCACGGCCATTCTCGGCTTCATCGGCCTGGGCTTCGCCGCGCTGATGGGCTGGCTGCCCAACCGCGAGGTCAGCGGCCTGAGCGGCTTGATGGCCGAGCACGGTGGCTTCGCGCCGAAGGGCTGGTCGGCGGTGGTCGGTGCATTCATCACCGTGATGTTCAGCTTCATCGGCACCGAAGCGGTGACCATCGCCGCGTCCGAATCCAGCGACCCGTCGCGCAACATCGCCAAGGCCACCCGCTCGGTGATCTGGCGCATCAGCACCTTCTACATCCTGTCGATCTTCGTGATCATTTCGGTGGTGCCGTGGAACGATCCGCTGCTGGCGGTGGTGGGTTCCTACCAGCGGGCGCTGGAGATCATGAACATCCCCAACGCGGCCTTCATGGTCGACCTGGTGGTGCTGGTGGCAGTGACCAGCTGCATGAACTCTTCGATCTACATTGCCTCGCGGATGATGTACTCGCTGGCCAAGCGCGGTGACGCGCCAGCCATGCTCAACAAGACCTCCAAGGTCGGTGTTCCGCGTGCGGCGGTGTTCGGCAGCACGCTGATCGGTGCGGCCATCGCCATCCTCAACTACTTCGCGCCAAAGGGCGTGTTCGAGTTCCTGCTGGCCAGCTCTGGCGCCATTGCCTTGCTGGTGTACATGGTCATCGCCATTTCGCAGCTGCGCATGCGCCGCCGCCTGGAGCGGGAAAACACCGAGCTGAAGTTCCGCATGTGGCTGTTCCCGTACCTGACCTGGGCGGTGATCCTGTTCATCGGCGGGGCACTGGCAGTAATGATGTTCACGCCTGAACACCGGGCGGAAGTGACTTCGACGTTGGGCCTGGCGATCGTGATTTCCTTCCTGGGGATCGTGACCACGCGGGGCCATGCGCAACCGGTGGGGGTGCGTTCGATGGGGTGATTGAGTTCACCTGGCGGTAAGGCAAAGGGCACCCGTAAGGGTGCCCTTTGTTTTTGGCGGATGGACTTGCCTGGCGAGCACCTGGCGGATGGCTTTTTGCAATTATTTTTTCAGGGTGCACAACCTGCCTCCAGCAACCCGGATCTTTTACTGCAGGCCAGAGAATTCGTGCCCGCCAGCTTTTCGTGCCGGGTGATTGACGCCAGGAATACGGGAAGTTTTTGCAGGTGATGGCAAAAAGCTGCTATCGCAAAAAAATGTGTGAATGGTGGAAAATCGTATCTTGGCCATCTGAAGTCGTTTTCCAGCGTCGATTCCGCGGGCCGCAACCGGATGGCCGCAGGAGCGCAGCTTGGCTGTTAAGCCTTTGATAGTAAAGGCGTTTATAGGAAAACCCTGTGAATACAGGGTTTATGGAGAAAGGCCTGGACTGGGTTCCAGGTTTGTCATGGAGGACGCGCTACAAAACCCCGCATACAACCTCGGCAATTTCTCCTGCCGCATGCCAGAAGCCTTATGTGCTCTGCTCTGCCCGGCCATTACCTGACACCTGTCTGTTGAAATCTGGCGTTCATCTTGAGCGCTGGAAAGATGGCTTTTGCCTATCAATAAAATTTCAAATCGACATATTTTTTGAGTGGGTATTCTGGCGGCGTTTCCATTGGGTCTGATTCGGTGCTTCGTGTTCGTAGGCTCTTGGAAGGCTGAAAATTCGGGCTTTCTGCGCTTTATGGCTCATCCAGCGACACCGTATTCCGTCAGTCAGGTTGGCCAGCTGACCTGACTGAAGCCTGACGCCGGTGTGCAAAAATGCGTCGCGGATTGCGATAAGTTTCTCTCTATGTCAAAATTTCGCTGTTGCACCTTTCTAAGTTTTGAATGAAAATGCTGCTTCATGGAGCGAGATATGGATGAACTCGGATCGACCGCAACGTCATGGGGCAGCGGGACAGGCGACGATGTGGATGTTCGGGCGCTGCGACGCTACAACCGCATGCTGGGTGCATTGCTGAATATCGGGGAGTGGGCCTGCGTCGGCTTGCTTCCCTGTGTAGCCGTCGCTGCCATCTGGCTGGTGACGCAAACGAATTTTGAAAACGTCGTGTTCTATGACGGAACCGACTCGATTTGCATTTATGACGGAACGACAGGGGAAATCCGCAATGTCGAGTAAGGAAACCCAACGCGGAACCCCTGGTGATGGGCCGCAGGCCCGGCGGGGCAGCGATGAAGAAAGGCTGCTGGAACTGGCGCTGGATGAAACGCCGGGTGAGGCAGCCGCCACCGTCCGTGAAGTGAAGCGTCTGCAGCTGGAGTGCCTCGATCTCAAACGCCGCAACAAGCGCGTCTGGGGGCAATTGCTGGCGCTGACCTGCGTGTTCGGCGTCACCATGGCCGCGGTAGTGTTCTGGTACCCGAAGTATCGCTGGATCCCGACCACGGACAATCACGCGATCTGCGAGGTCTCGACCGAGAGTAACCCGCGCGTGACATCGGCGACGCTGGCCGAGTATGCCAAGGACGCGGTGGTGAACTCTTACTCCTATGACTATGTGAACTATCGCTCCAACCTGAACGCCGCGGGTGCCCGCTGGTACACGGATGAGGGGCGCAAGGCCTTTCTCAAGACGCTCGACACGTCCGGCAACCTGGAGCGTGTGCTCAAGGGCCGCATGATTTTGCGTGCCATGGCCACGCAAGTTGCCCAGGTGGAAGAGAGCGGCATGCTGGCCAACGGGCAGAGCTACTGGTTGGTGCAGGTGCCGATCGCCATCGAGTTCTATGTCGGCGGTGATCAACAGCCGCGCTCCCGGCAGGACTTTCTGGCTGCCGTGACGATCGTCCAGATCCCTGCATCGGCGACCAACACCAAAGGCATCGCCGTCGATTCTGTTCAGCTGTCGCCGTACACCTCAAGGAAGTGACCATGAAGAAGCATCTGATCGCATCGTTGCTTGCGAGCGCTATCGCCATCCCGGCATTTGCCAGCGAGGCGCAAGACGCGCCTGCAGGCGGGGCTGGTGTGGAGCAGGGGGGCGCGACCCAGGACAGCGAGGCGCCGCCTCAGCCACCGATGAACGGGCTGGGCCGGCAAGTATCCAGCGTTGCTCAGGTGGTCTACCCACGCCCGGAGGATGTCATCAGCGAAACGGTTCAGGATGTCCAGGACTCGCAATTGACAGCGTCGCAGGTCGAGTTGATCAAGCAATTGTGGCTCGAGCGTGAAAAGCAGAAGGCTACAGCCTATGTCAGCCCCGCCAAGCCGGTGACCCGCACGCTTGCCCTGAACCTGGACCCGGGCGTATCGCCACCCATCGTGCGTCTGAGCAAAGGGCAGCAGTCATCGATCGTGTTCTCCGACTATGCCGGTCAGCCCTGGATGATCCAGAACGTGTCGATCAACCGCGAACTGTTCAGCGATGGGCGTGAGCGTGGTGGTCAGGGCGGCCAGAATGGCACTGCAGTACCTACCAACATCCTGACGCTGGACCCTGCCACTGCGGCGGCTTACGGCAACGTGACCGTTACGCTGCGTGGTTTGGCCACGCCCATCATCCTCATCCTGGCCGCCGGGCAGGATGAAGTGGACATGCGTGTGGATGCCAAGGTGCCGGGTCGCAACCCTGATGCTGTGTCGAGCGTGGCAATGCTGCGGATGCCCTCTATCGACGATGCGCTGACCTATTTCCTGGACGGGGTGCCACCAAAAGAAGCCCAACGCCTGAAGGTGAACGGGCTGGAGGGTGTGGAAGCCTGGCGCTACGGCCCGAACATGTATGTGAAAGCCAAGGCCGATGCGCAATACCCCGCCTATACCAACGCTGCGCGAAGCACGACTGGCGTGTCCGTGTATCGCTATGCCGGCCTGCAGAACAGCGTCACGTTCACCACTGGCGGGCAAGCAGTAACCGTCTTCATCGAGCAAGGGAATCTGCAATGAGTGATAACAACATGCCGCCAAGTGACTCTGGCTTCGATGAAGAGGATGAGCACCTGGTCGCCGATCGCGACGGGCTGCCTGATCCGCATGTGAAGAAGGCACGCAAGTCCGATGAGATGCAGCGCAACCTGCAGGCTGTGTTCGGCTCGGGTGTCGGCAAGGTATCGCTGATTGCGGCCGGACTGGTGGTGCTCGCACTGGGCGCACTGGCCTACAACGGCATG
>Ga0209676_1000933_pt1 | contig 35975 bp, 40 predicted proteins | sample AraplaCvi_mLB_r2_FD_184282 | JGI IMG/M metagenome (GOLD analysis project Ga0209676, IMG submission 184282) | Arabidopsis root microbial communities from North Carolina, USA - plate scrape MF_Cvi_mLB_r2 (SPAdes) (version 2) | ecosystem: Host-associated > Plants > Roots > Endosphere | place: USA... | reverse complement strand
TCACTCGCGTTGCTCGCTCCAGGGTCTCATCTGTGACGCTGATCCCCAAGGAGTCGCCCAGCCTCCACTACAATCAACTAATATACAGTTCATATATTTAAAAAAATGTCATCCGCAACTTTTGGTGATGAGCCAAAAACTTGATTAAATAGGTGATTACGTGAATCGATATTTTCAATATTTGTTCCTTTGCCACAGATTACCAAGCCGATCTTTTTTTATAAAGGTGTTCAATTTCCGATTTGCGCACGTTGTACAGGAATTTTTATTGGATATGTAATTGGCATTATTTAAAGTTTTACCTTTTTTTTATGCTTTTATTTTAACAATTCCTATGATTATAGACGGAACGGGACAATTATTTAATAAATGGCTTAGTACTAACTATCGGAGATTAGTAACAGGGATACTAGGTGGAATAGGCATTGTTTTTATGTTTTTATACGCCGCCCTCTTATTTTGGAATCTAACTATGTATCTCTATAAAAAAGGGGAATATATTGGTTCATTAATTTTTAACTAAGGAGACTGAAAATGTTTTGTACATATTGCGCATCCAATCTATCAGAGCATGCAGAAATTTGCCTAAATTGTGGTGTTAGAAAATTCAAAGTACATAATTACTGCCATAATTGCGGGAATGAATTAAATTCTTTTCAAGATATGTGTACTTCATGCGGAATTATTTTAAGAAAATCTCCTAAGGGTACTCATCCACTAGCTCCCGCATTACTTACATTTCTAATACCTGGTGTAGGTCAAATCATTAATGATCAAGTATGGAAAGGGTTTCTTTGCTTATTTATATTTATGACTTCTGTTTTAATTTTTAATAATCTATTAATTCCATACATTATTGTTGGTTTACCCATTTTAATTGATGCTTATTTAATCGGGAAAAAATGCTATGAAGGAAAAGAAGTTGAAAAATGGGAATTCTTTTAATTTTCTTTAGGAGGTATAAAAAATGTTTTGTCCACACTGTAGTGAAGAAATAGCAGCACAAGCAGAAATTTGCCCAAAATGTGGTGTTCGTGTACAAAATACATCCTCAGAGGATAGACCAAATATAGCTATTAATATCCTTTCCTTTTGTTGTACACCGCTCTTAGGTATTATTATGTACTTTGTTTGGAAAGACAATAAGCCTAAAGCAGCTAAATCTGCTTTAATATGGGCTCTGATTGTAATCGGTGTATATGTAGTAGTAATGGTCGTATCTGGAATAATAGGATTTGTACTTGGTTCTATCGAAGAGAGTAATTATTAAAAAGAGGCTAGGAATTAGCTAGTAGAAATTTTAAAAAGCGCTAGATATCAATTTTAAAAACATTGATTTCTTGCGCTTTTTTTATGTAAAATTTCCCCACATCGAAAATTCAAACTATTTACCCTTTATTTAATTAAAATTATACAATTGATATAAATCATAATAATCGTACTCGTACCTATCCTCATTACCTCCTCGTTTCATATTCAGTTCACAAAGACGTGCTATAGTAAGAAACATTAAAGATTCATATTTTTAGTTGTTGAAAATAAAGGATGTTTTTACGTTGCAGGAGACATCAAAAGATACTAGTAAACAAAAGGATTGGCGACGCTTTGTTCGCTTAGTCAAACAAGCTGAGCCACCAATATGGCTTTTAATAATCTCATTAATTATGAGTTTAACGACTACCGGCGTTGGATTTATCGTTCCGTTATTTACAAAAAAATTAGTGGATGGCTTTTCATTAGAATCCCTTGATTATTGGCAAATTATTTTGTTAGGTATTGCTTTTATCGTGCAGGCTATAGCGAGTGGGCTTTCCATTTATTATTTAAACCGTGTCGGACATCATGTTGTCGCGAAGTTAAGAGATCAGCTTTGGAGAAAGCTACTTCATTTACCAATTCCCTATTATGACGAAAACGATACAGGTGAAATATTAAGTCGTGTTACGAATGACACAGCTGTCGTCAAAGAACTCATTACAGAACATTATGGACCGTAGTTGGTGTATTTGTTCTCTTTACTTGCACTATTATTATCCGATCAATTTGGTCAATTAATACATGGTATCAACCATATGGCGGTCGAATTAGGCGAATTAGAAAGAATGAGACAAGAATTTATCTCGAATGTTTCTCATGAAATCCAGTCACCTCTAACATCTATTAATGGCTTTGCTAAAGCATTGAAAAACATGGACCTTCAAGAGGATAGCGTCAGCATTATTTAGAAATTATTGAAATGGAAAGTAATCGTTTATCGAAAATAAGTGACAATTTACTAAAGCTAACGTCATTAGAATCAAAACATCACCCCTTCGAGCCAAAGTACTACCGACTCGATAAGCAATTGCGCAATGTAGTGCTGGCACTTGAACCTAATTGGTTAGCTAAAAATATAGAGATGGATCTTCAATTCGAAAACATTTCGATAATGGCTGATGAAGACTTAATGAATCCAGTATGGATGAATTTACTTAGTAACAGCATTAAATTCACTCCAGCTACTGGCACAATTACACTATCTATAATGAAGCAAATGGATATGATCAATATTGCCGTTCACGATAATGGTATTGGTCTAACAGAAGAACAACAAAAGCATATATTCGAGCGATTTTATAAGGCTGACCAATCGCGGACAGCCGCTAATGGTGGAAGTGGCTTAGGGCTATCCATAGTCAAAAAAATTATCAATATGCATAACGGAACCGTTACTGTCGAAAGTCAGTTTGCTGAATATACAACATTTCTTGTTACACTGCCGCTGGAGGTAGATCCGACTCGTACAAACGAATAATAGATTTTTTCTTCGTCTGCACGGGGCTATTAAACAAGGAAACTAGTAAGCTACTTTTCTAAAATATTGATAAACTTTTTCAAGTTTTTTGCTTTGTCTCCCCTTTTTACTTTCCATATTGCCAAATTCAAAAAACTTTACTTGTTTAATGCCAACAAAATTAAATAACGCTCTTTTCATTAATATTTTATGCGCATTATTCAGCCATAATAGCGGATATTTTGTTGGCCCCTTCATTGTCGAAATACACACCACTGATTTTCCTTTTAGAAGCCCCTCCGGAAATAGTCCCTTTTTATCTTTATAAGCAAAATTGGCCGCAAATAATTGATCTATATACCCTAAAAGCATTGCTGGTGGCCTACCCCACCATATCGGATAAACAAAAACAATTTTATCAGCCCATCTAATTTGTTCTCGATATTTCTCAAGCTTTGGATCACGAAACATATCTCGACGGCGTTTATGTTCATGAAATACTAAAAGCGGATTAAATTGCTCCTCATATAAATCTACTAATTGAATCTCCTTAATAGAAGGATTATCATGACAGCCCTTAATAACCTCCTGTAAAAAAGCGTAATTCAAACTTTTATGATTGGGATATGTATAAATAATTAATGTGTTCATCAAGCAACCTCCATTACTTATCATTTGATAACAAAATAATAAACGACGTTGTTTTAGTTGTCAAATGATAATTGTTTTAAGATAAGTTTTTTGTTATCTTGTCAGTAAGAGGTGATTAAGTTTGGACAAAAAAGAATTATTCAATCAGTTTGTAACATTTACAGCAGCCGTACACCAAGTAACGCATGAACTAACTCAAAACGTTAAAATCGATCATATTACACCTGTACAATATAAAATTCTAGAATATATTAAAGTAGGTCAGCCAGTTACACCTACAGAAATTAGTGATTGTCTGCATATGTCCTTACCTAATACAAGTCGTGAATTACGAAAATTACAGGAAAGAAAGTTTATTGAAAAAATTAGCGATACTGAGGATCGAAGAAAGCATTATGTTTGCCTTACAGAGGATGGAGAAAAAATAATGGAGGAAGCATTCGCCTGTATAGAAGAGCGCTTTCAACAGCTTATCGAACATGCATCTACAAATGATTTAGTGGACATCCATCATGCATTAAACATTCTTGAGGAAAAGGTCTTTAATCCAAATTTATAAAAAGAACCTGCAATGCTTTTCATTAGGAAAAGCATTGCAGGTCCTTTCACTGTTTAGTATATTGACATAGAAAGCGTTCCACACCTGGGTATTTCTCTCCTAGGCTAGTTATAAAAAAACCATAGCGTCGATAAAAGTCTACAGCCTCAATATCCGTTTCAGCAACAATTGATGAGTACTTACTTGTCATAAAATTAATCATTTTACTGCCAATACCTTTCCCTCTTTGATCAGCTAATACAGCAATATGCTTAATCTCGCACTCTGCTAAGCTGATTTGTTCTATACCAATACAACCAACTATTTCACCTTCGAATTCAATGCTATATAATGTCCTATTCGATAAAAGTAAATATTTTTCATACTCTTGTTGAACTTTTTTATCCGAAGTTGCAAAAGAAAGTAGTTTTCTAATAGCTGGAGAAATAGCGTTTACTTGAACTATATTCATCTCTTATCTCCTTAATAATTGGGAGCAGGAATGACCACAGCATTACAAGCTCTTTCATAATACTCGATTGGACCCGCTCCTCCAATAATTGCATATTCATACCCTATCTCATTCATATCTTTTAAACAGTGATGGAGGAGGGAATACCCTATCCCTTTCGCCCGATTAGATTTCACTACACCCATTGGGCCAAAATAACATTTTTTATTTTGATAAATGTCAAATCCAGCAAATCCGACAAAACCTCCCTTATGATCAAAAGCTATATATATGGAAGGTGTAGTTTTTAAAAATGCACGCTGAATCGTTTCTGACCACTCTTGCGAAAAATGACTTTCTATAAAATCAATAAGCTTGTTCTTATCATCTCGATTGACTCTACGAATATTAGTAGAAATCGAATCTGGGAAATTATAATGGCGAAGATGAGTAACCATATCCCGCGAAGTCGTAGCAAGCTTTAAAATCAGTTTCGTATCTTCTTCTGAAACGAATTCCTCAAACATTTTCGTCTTTATAAGTGCTTTAAGAAAGTGACCTTCATTTAAATAAACTTGGTTATAGTTTTGCATATAGCAAATTGCTTGTTCCAGTACTGTTAAAACATCATTTGATATTGGAACAGAAAATAAGCTATGGCTTGTAACTTTCCTTTCTGTTTTTTGATCAAATTCATTAACCAAGTTTCTTAAAGACGCTTCATCGATAGTACATTTTAATATTAATTCACCAAGTGCCCCCTCTTTTTCTTTGAAACAAGCAAGCAGGAAATGAATTGGGCATAACAATTTTTGTTGTGAGGAGGAAGCCTCTTCTTCTGCATTCATTATAATCCTTAACATGCGTTTTGTTAATTTTATATTAGTTGAAATCAAATGCCTGACCACCTTTCTTGGATTTTTTTCAACCTCCAATTTATAACACTTAATAAATAATCTTCATGTTAAATAATTGAAATATTAAGACTTTATCATATCATTAATCATGTTTTCTATGATAAATAAAATTGAAACTATTAATTTGATTTTCACCAAAAATTAGGAATGACATATGTAAAAAACGAAGGTTGATTGGAGTGGCAGGGCGGCTCATCGGACGCCCTCAGGAAGCTTTTCTCTGTGCGAAAGCATAGCGACAGCAACAACAAAGCGCCCAGTCAGAACGGAAATCAACCACACGTTATAGTAATGGAATTTAAATGATTTCTAATAAAATGATCCACATCGGAATTTAGGAATTACATTTTGTTAAACGTATGTCATGCATATAAGCTGATTGGAGTGGAGACTGGACGACTCCTCGGGGATCAGCGTCACAGATGAGACCCTGCAGCGAGCATCGCGAGTTAAGCGGCTCATCGGACGCCCCCAGGAAGCTCTGCTCTGTGCGAAAGCGAAGCGACAGCTACAAAGCGCCCAGTCGGAACAGAAATCAACCACACGTTATGGTAATGAGCCTATTTAGTGTAGAATCCCCTTTTTTCGCTATTAAAAAAACGTTAATGCTATACATCGTCACTCATCCACACTTTATTTAATAATATAAAGATGTATAGAAGGAGGAGACTCAAGTGGAAGTAGCAGTGTTAGACAAGAAGTGGATAGAAGAACATTTTGAAACACTTCCATTATGGCAACAGTCAGCATATATCGACTTCGCTGCCATGGTTGCAGATGAAGCAAATACTTTCCCCTGTATTCCAGCTAGAAAAGGTTTTTTATCGAACCATCTTCGCTACAGTTTTATCGGAGATCCACGAGAGGAACAATCGATAAAGACGTTAGCACTTTGCTTAAAGGAATACAATAAGCACTGTCAAACATTCGGCAACTATACAACACATACCATTTTCTTTAAAACGCCCAATGATATGTCTACATTCGACGTTGCTGATTATAATAATTTATTTTGGTCAGTTTTAAACAATTTAACTAAATTCGATGAAATCGATTGGCCAAAGGAAATTCCAACCAATCCATCACATAATGAATGGGAATTTTGTTTTAACGGCGAGCCTTATTTTGTGTCATGTGCAACGCCCGCACACAAAATAAGAAAGAGTCGTCATTTCTCTACTTTATTAATGGCATTCCAGCCACGCTGGATATTTGAAGAAATAAACGACTCTACTGCATTTGGTCGAAAATTAAAGAAACTTATTCGGCAACGCATTAACGAATACGATGATATTCCTGCTCATCCTGATTTAAAATGGTATGGGCAAAAAGGAAGTAATGAATGGAAGCAGTATTTTTTAAGCGATGATAATGATAGTCCATCGAAATGTCCTTTTTTACGTATGCAAAATCCCCTGATTTTCCCACAGAACAAAGAACATTAAGCTTTCTTACCTTGTTTTTGTCTTTTTATTACAATCCAAGTCGCAATCCCTATTAAGATGAGAAAAAGCAGGCTCACGAAAAAACCGAGTCTGCTTGTTTTTTCCCCTAAAGTTCCAGACACTGTCATCACAATGAGTAACATCCCTATTCCATTCTTCACATGCTCCCACTTTGACAGCTCCATTAGCTTCATATAGGTCACTAATATAAAGAGCCAGTTATAAATTAGCATTAAGCCTGCAGCTGTAACCAAATATTCAAATATCTTTTCTGGCATGAGGAAACCTATAACAATCGTTATGATTAAACCACTAGCTAAAAAGAGAAATGCAGGAAATGGAATCTTCATTTTCCCCTTCTTCGCCAGAGAAGCTGGGGCATCGTGATCCTCTGCGAGTGTAATGAGAATCGTTATAACCGCGTATAAAGAGGCTACCATTGTTGAAAAACCTGCAATAATTAACACACCATTAAAAATATCTGCAAAAAAAGGTATATGATAACCGTTAAGAGCTGTAATAAATGGGCTTTCCTCGATAGTAAAGTCCTTCCACGATACAAGTGCCAAGGCAAGCATAATAGCTATTATAAAAATGACAGTAATAGCAATAATCATTACTTTTCCAGCTTTCGGCGCTTCTTTAGGGTTTTTTAAGTCAATGACCATTAAACCCATAACCTCAATTCCTCCAAATGCATAAAAGGCGTATAGCAGTCCAAGCCAAATTCCTTTCACACCTTGAGAGAAAAATCCTTCGTAATTTGCATACAACGCTTCGAGTGTAGTAGTTTCCGTATTAAATCCTTTTATTATTAAAACAACCGCAACTATTATAAACATGACAACCGCTGAAGCCTTTAACGCCCCAAAAATATTTTGAAACTTTTCAAAGCCCTTCATGCCCATAAGAATAACGACTAATCCAAGTGCTGCATAAATAGATGCAGCAATCCATAATGGAAGCATTGGAAACCACAGCTTTGTAAAAATACCAAGCGCCATCAATTGGCTCCCCATAATAAGCATCTCAGAAATCAAGTAAATCCAGCCATTACTAAATCCTGCCCAATTTCCAAAAGCTTGCTTTGCATAAGTACGAAATGATCCCTTATCTGGATTGTCAACTGACATCTTAACAAGAGCATCATAGACAATGTACGTAGCAATCGCCGCTAACAAAAAAGGAATTAAAACAGCAGGACCACTTTTATGAATGGCCATACTTGTCCCAAGGAAAAATCCTGTTCCTAGTGTACAACCTATACCAAGAAGCGAAAGCTGCCACCAAGACAACCTACCTTTACTTGTTTTAGATGTCATTTTGATCAACCCTCCTGCCTGTTATTTACTTTCTTAACAATGGCAATGTCATGCACCGAATGCCACCTCCGCCTTTTTCAAGCTCTGTGACTTCAATTTCTATTAAGTTCTTTTTTTGCAATAGTGGATGTTTCGTCCATTGCTGCTTCGTTGCTTGCTTACTAATCAACAGTGTTTCGGGATTAAGATTGATAAAATTGATATCAGGGATTGTATTATATTTTTCAAGCCAGTAGACATCAAATCCATGATGATTTAAAAATTGCTCGGTCATTTCGAAACGCCTTGTTTGAGGCGTAAACACCTGTACAGGAAAATAACGCATAAAGTTTTTAGCTAATACTAGATTAGCGTTTGTCACATTACAATTCATATCTAAATGAAGTGTATCGGAGCGTCTCGGCAAATCAATGATTGCAATTTCCGAAAATCCTTCTTGGAAGATGTGGTCCTTGATACTTTCAACAGCCTCTAACGTTGTTCTCATTCCAATATTAATAAGGACAGCATCCTTATTTAAAATGAGCACATCTCCACATTCGAATGCAGTAGAAGCTTGTTTAACTTTTAATTTTTTTTCTGGAAACCACTTTTCTAATAATGAGTGTGCATGTGGATACTCCGGACGCCTTAGCGAGCTCCCCGCCTCTCCAAGGAACATCCTATTTCCCAAAACACAGGCTAGATCGCGTACAAAGTACCTATTAATAAGCTGCTCACTTACTGTTTTCTCACCATTTGTTAGTTCTTTCGAATAATCAATAACCTTGACACCTTCATTTTCTAGCGTCGTCTTTAATTCCATGAAATTCTCCATTGCTTTTACGTGATTGACAGTAGCGCTCCACCCTACATTTTCAGCTATTGTTAAATCTGTTACATCTAATTTTGTTGGCGCACAAAGCATAACAACCTCAAGCTCTTCATGCTCCGACCAACAATTCGGTTGAAATGAGTACAATAGATTCTCCCCTTTTTGAATGACTATCTCGGCTTAGCGTTACCATCAAAACTGGGATTATACAGACAATGTGTAAATGGAGATCAGCATGATTAAAATTTAAAGAAGGAAATCCCTGGTATTTGTATAATTAAAACAAGGAAAGATAAATTTATTCAATTAGAAATGAGTGAAACGATGGAATACTATAAATTTTTACGACAATATGTTGGTCACCAACCTATTATTTTGCCAGGTGCTGTTGTATTAATCTTAAATAATGAGAACGAGCTATTGTTACAAAAGAGATATGATGGAGGTTGGGGGCTTCCAGGTGGTTTGATGGAATTAGGAGAAAGCTTAGAAGATACCGCAAAAAGAGAAGTGTTAGAGGAAACAGGTTTGATAATAGATGACCTAAAGTTATTAGATATTTTTTCTGGTCAAGATTATTACCTTAAAGTTTCTAATGGAGATGAATTCTACTCCGTTACAGCCGTCTATTATACGAGAAATGTTAAAGGTGATTTAGTAATCGATTATAAAGAATCAGAAACAATGCAATATTTCTCACTATTAAATTTACCAAATGGAATCGATAGTAGATATATTGAACCTTACGTATCACACTTAGTTATAAAATAAGCTTTAGAGAGAAAACTTATTAAACAAGTATAATTTGTTTTCTCCCATTAGCTTGTTGAAAACGGTTTAATATAAGCTTCATCAATGAAAATACTGATGATAAGCTTGCACAGCCTCCATTTCGCTTGTAAATATTAGAATATCGTTTGTTATCGGATAAAAAGTCTCAAATAGAAAAAGCGCCTGTTCATTTGGATGATCCGGATTATTCACAACTGCGGCTTCCTGTATGTTCGCAACTTCTTGAAAATATGGATGACGATAAAAAATAAAAACAATATCCCCTACATTATATCGCTGCTTCATTCCATCACCTTTCTCTGATTTTCCATTAGTTTGGTGTTTGATGCAGTAAATTATAATTAATTTTTGATTTTCGTGTAGTTGTTCATTAAAAATATGTCCCACCTACCAACGCTCCTATCATAAAACGTCTCAATTAGAATATATATTAATTTATGTGATAAATTTCACTAGATTTGATTTCAAATTATCAAAACTGAACATTCTGATTATTATGTATACTTAAGAAAAGGAGGAAAAAATATGATAAAACAATCAGTTATTGAAAATGTACTTGAAGCTGCCCTTTCAACAGGTGGCGATTTTTCCGAAGTTTTCATCGAGGATAAGTTTGTCAATGAATGTACATTGCTAAGTGGAAAGATTGAACAAAGTATTTCAGGTCGTGACTTTGGTATTGGAATACGCATTTTTTCTGGACTTCAGAGCATTTACACATACACAAACGATTTTTCAGAGGAAGGCTTATTAGCAGCAGCAAAACGAGCAGCACTTGCTATTAAAGGCGGTGCTACCGGAACGATTCAACCACTAAAAAAAGAAATTATTACACCTATTCATAACATTATCATTCTACCAAACAGTGTGACTCATGCTAGAAAAGCACCAATCATGCGGAAGGCTAATGATATTGCTAGAAAATATGATGAACGCATCAGTCAAGTTAAAGTTCGGTATCTTGACGATGAGCAGCATGTTTTAATCGCCAACTCAGAAGGAAAATTTGTAGAAGATACACGTATTCATAGTCGACTTACCATCCAGGCAACTGCCTCCGAGGGCAAAGAAACGCAAACTGGCTCCTACGGTCCTGGTGCACATGCAGGCTTTGAATTTATCGAAAACCTAGACCTAGAGCACTATGCTGGTGAAGCTGCACGTATTGCGGTCACGATGCTTCGTGCCGATGAATGTCCTAGCGGAAAATTTCCAGTCATCATTGATAACGAATTTGGCGGTGTTATATTTCATGAAGCTTGTGGTCATGGACTTGAGGCTACAGCCGTCGCGAAAAACAATTCCGTTTTTGCAAATCGTCTTGGTGAAAAAGTTGCCCCTGATATTGTTACATACATTGATGATGGCACACTTCCAAGCGAATGGGGTTCCCTTAACATTGATGATGAAGGGGAAAAAACGCGAAAAAACATCTTAATTGAAAATGGAATTTTAAAAGGCTACATGATTGATAAATTTAATGCGCGCCGTATGAATGCTGAACCAACTGGATCTTCACGTCGCCAATCTTATCGTTTCAATCCAACTTCCCGAATGACGAACACATATATCGCGCCGGGCAATTCTACACCTGATGAAATAATTGCATCTACCGAATATGGTATTTATGCAAAATATATGGGTGGCGGGCAAGTAAATCCATCAACAGGTGACTATAACTTCGCGGCTATGGAAGCTTATATTGTTAAGGATGGAAAAATCGATCATCCTGTACGTGGTGCAACACTTATAGGCAACGGAGCAAAAACATTGCAGCTAGTTGATCGTGTTGGTAATAATCTTGCGCACGGTGCTGGCATGTGCGGATCCATTAGTGGTAGTCTTCCTGTCAATGTTGGTCAGCCGATGATTCGTGTTAGCGAAATGACAGTTGGAGGAACAAAGGGGGAATAATTGATGAATATTGCTGAATATCAAGAAAAACTACTAGATCAGGCGATAGATGCCGGTTTTACAGAAGCTGAAGTTTATTTCGAACGAAAAAACTCTTTTCAATGTATGCTTTATGAAGGACAGATTGATAGCTACGAAACGTCTGAGGATGGGGGTCTAAGTCTACGTGGGCTGCATAACGGAAAAATGGGATACGCCTATACAGAAAAACTAGATGATGATTCGATGTCCATTTTAATCAACAGTGTAAAAGCAAATGCAGACGTTCTAGATGAAGATGAGGGCATAGATATTTTTGAAGGCAGTAATGAATACACGCCACATGAATTTTACAATGAAGAATTAGAGTCAATCGGTATTCCTGAAAAAATCGAACTGCTACGTTTAATTGAACAAAAAATCCGTGCCTACGATTCGCGCATTGTAACGCTTGATTACTGTTTTCTTCAAGAATATACTACTGAACGTTCATTAGCGAATAGTAAAAATCTTTCTCTATCACATAAGGAGAATGGCCTAGTCATCTTCCTTTCCACAGTGGTCAAAGAAGGAGAGGAACTGAAAACGGGTAGTTATTTGAAAATGACTCGTGATTTCCATTCTCTCAATGCTGATGAAATTGCCAAAGCAGCAGCCGAAGAAGCACTTGCAAACCTAGGTGAAAAATCGATTCCATCTGGAAAATATCCAATCATCCTACGCTCTGATGCGACAGCATCTTTACTAAGTACTTTTATGCCAATATTGTCTGCTGAAAATGCACAAAAAGATCAATCTTTATTAAAAGGGAAAGTCGGACAAAAAGTGGCGTCAGATACTTTGACATTACTGAATGCCCCATTCCATCCTGAAGCTTTGTCAGGAGCAAGCTTTGACGGTGAAGGTGTTTCAACAAAGGAGCAGGCAATCATTTTAGATGGAACACTGCAAACACTATTGCATAATAGAAAAACCGCAAAGAAGGAAGGCTGCAAAACGAGCGGACATGCACATAAAGACTCTTACAAAGGCACTTTATCAATCGCACCTCAAAATTTATATATTTCACCAGGTAATCGATCACAAGAGGAGTTAATTGCCTTAGTCTCTGAAGGAGTACTTATTACTGAATTATCCGGCCTTCACTCAGGTACGAATACGGTTTCGGGTGATTTCTCAGTCGCAGCAAAAGGTTTCCATATTCAAGATGGCAAAATTGCATCACCCGTGAAGCAAATGACAATAGCCGGAAACTTTTTTAAGTTCTTAAATACTATCGAAGAAATTAGCTCAGAGCTTTTCTTCCTACCAGATGGGTATGGCTCCCCTTCCCTCTTTGTGAAGGAGTTATCAGTGACAGTGGAATAAAACAAAAATTTTATAAAGGTACTCTCGGCAATACTTGTCGCTAATCATTGTGACAGTTGTAAGAGCTAGAACTATTCGAACTTTACATTGACGAAGGCGAACAGTCTGTCAGCTCTAATTACACGTAAGTGAACAAGACCGGCTAAAATATTTCTCAGGTTCTCTCCTCAGGGACTCGAGATACAGTTTGTTATGCCATTCAGAATGGGGTCAGCTATCGTGTATTCGTTATGGCCCTAGCTAAGAACTCTGTGAATAACGTATTATCGTCTGCTTCCACGGGAGTCGTGATCCTCTTCGAAAAAAATCATCGCCCGGATCTTTTGCTGGAATATACCAGTAAGAATCCGGGCGATGAGGTTTATATTGTCTGATTCAGGCTGAAGAATTTGAGCTGATGAACTCGGCCCAAGGTGTACTAGGTAAGACTATGGTCAAACCTGAGCACCCTTACTTCATAAAAGAGACTCGCTTTTTTATGCATTAAACTATTTCGATAAATCAATTTTTTTATTTAATAAATAAATAGTCATACCACCAACAGTCATTGACAATAGCTCTCCGATTCCAACTGTAAACCATGTTGCCCAAAATGGAAGATCATAGAGAATTGTTAATTGTCCTGCAACGGTGAACATTGATATAGCAAAAATCAATGCAGTTATAACCATTTTCACAAGATCATTTGTTATATTTTTCGTTACTCTTCGGCAAAGAATTAAAACGAGGAATGTCGCAATTCCACCAATGGGTACATCTAATATCCACGTTGGTGACATGAAATTAGCGAGTACTACTCCTAGAGTCACGGCTACTACATAGCGTTTGTTGTAGAGGGCCAGGTAGTTAAACATCTCCGATAGACGTAATTGAACTGCCCCAAAACTGATGACTGACAATAAAACAGTTACAGCCACATATAAAGCTGCAACAAGTGCCGTCTTTGTAAGCTCGGTTACAGAAGTACGACTTGAATCTTTTACAATAGATGTATTCAATTTTATTCTCCTTTGTAAAATAGCACATCCACTATTTTAGTAATAACTACGGCCAAAGGAAGAGAGCTTTTCGCCCTATCTGAAGTGCCGTAGTGCAAGCAGATTTTTGCTTACTTGCGTATTATATCAGAAGAATTTACGATTGAACAATCTTATTTCGTAAGCCAGCCACCATCGATGGGCATAATAGCTCCATGAATATAATCAGCAGCCGAACTTGCTAAGTAAAGTGTTAAATTCGCTACTTCATGTGGTTGTGCCCAGCGTCCAGCAGGCGTTTCATTAGCGACCCATTTGGCCATTTCCCCATCACCTTCAAAATCTGCCTTATTCATCGGTGTTTGAATGGCCCCAGGTGCAATGGCATTGGCGCGAATTCCTTCACGACAATAATCTAAGTCTAACTGTTTCGTATAGCCGACAATCGCATGTTTAGATGCTGTATAGGCTGCACCACCACCGCCAGCAACAAGCCCTGCAATAGATGCCATATTAACAATGACGCCTGATTTTCGTTTTACCATATGGGGTAATACCGTATTCGTCACAAAATAAGTACCCTTAACATTGGTATTCATAATTTTATCCCAAAGCACTTCATCTGTATCCAGTGTTTTTGCAAAACCATCTAAAACCCCTGCGGTATTTAATAAAATATCTACCTGCTTAAATTTTGAAATTGCTGCTTCAAATGCTTGCTCTACATCGTCCTTATTACATACACTGCCTACTTTATAGGCAAATTGGTCAGGGTATTGGTGAAATAATTTTCCTAACCCTTGCTCATCTAAATCAAACCCGTATACGTTTGCCCCATTTTCTATAAATGCAATAGCTTGAGCTTGACCAATACCTGAACTAGCCCCCGTCACAAATACCGTCTTTCCCTTATATTCTTCAAACGTCATCGATCTCTCTCCTCTAAAAACAAAGAAACCACCTCATTTGAGATGGCTCTTCCGATTAATTAACAATTATCCAATCTTCCGCTAATAAATCACAGACTGTCGGCGTGAACATTGTATAGCCCTCACCGCGTACATTAATTAAAAAATAAGGATTCAAAGTCTCGCCACCATGTTCACTTTGTCCAACAAGCTTCACATATAATTCGGCACCGCCCCAACCTTTACGAATTACTTTTTCGCCCGCCTTTAAGCGAGGTAAAATTTCTTCAAACGTCATTTAAATTCATCCTTTATTTACATTCTTTATCGGATTAGTATACTGGAATTCTCAATTGTTTACAACCTAGCTCTCCAGCAAAACCGTATAAAGTATATAATGCCCATTTAAATCCGCAATGATAGTATCAGTATTATTATCATTTGTAGAGAAAATCTTTGTTCCACTTTCCAATTTAGTAGCATAAAAATCATTGAAATTTTTAGAGGAATTTGTAGTTTTAATAATTTCCCCTATAGTCTCACACTTCGTATATTCTAATTGTTTCATCGACTCCATGCTTGTAGTATTAATGTAAATCAAATTATTATATTGAAGAATATCCGCTTGAGAATGTTCTGTAAGTATAGATTTTGCAGTGGGAGTGGTATTTATAGCCGGTGTACAACCTACCAACACCAATATTAGTAAATTACATATGAGTATTTTCCTCATAACTAATAACCCCTTCTTTTTATAACTACTTTGAACAATTACGGTTCAATTTAAATTCTTCACATCGAAATTGACTCTTCTCATCTCGCAAACTACGAATCCATTTTCTTCTTCATCTGCAATTGCTCCGTCTTCACTTCTAGCCCGTTTTCCATCAAATAGCTTGTAGCTGGATTGCTTGCCAAAAAGTTAACTGTTGCTAGTTTTACTTTGTGTTTTGTAATGCTTGCGATAAAATGTGGAATATGCTCAACATTACCATTCCCTAATAGCTCTAATTGATAAAGCACTATGCTATCGATGGCTCCCTCCTGATTCCATACAGTTTTATATAACATATAGCCAATTGCTTCATTATTCTCATTATAAAAAATTTTAGCTTCTCCTTGTTTATTGCTTTGCCAGCTACATTGCCAAGGAACATCTTCCTGATAGAAAGATAAATACGGTAGCTGCTCTGGCCGAATAGTTTCCACATGAATTTCGACTGGCTTCTCTAGTTTTGCTTCATATTCGCCCCTTAAAAAGATCAATTGATTTGTAATGGTATAGCCATACTTCTCATATAGCGCAATTGCTACCTTATTCTCGTTTATAGCTTCAAGCGTTGCAACTTCCACATTCTCTCTTTCATAGATGGCGATGGTTTCTTCCATTAAAACACGAGAAACACCTTTACCGCGAAAGTCTGGAGAGATACCTGTTCCTCCATTCCAAGAGGCTTTCTTACCATCTATTTGTCTAAAGCCATTTAATACAATACCAACAGGATTATTTTGATCAAATGCGACGATTGAAAGCTCTGGCGATAGTCCTTCCCCAACGAGTCGGTTTAAAAACACCTCTCCGTTCATTTCTATTTGTACAAAATACCCCTCAAAGCCTTTATTCCAAGCTTTTAAAGTTTCATTTAACGTGCACTGTGAGACTGTTTTTATTTTCATGTTTTTCTCCCATCCCTACGTTAATTTATAAATGATAAATCTTCTAAAGTTAATTTTTTTATTATTTCATAACCATTTCCAGGACCATTTGGCTTAACAATAACCATTCCCATGTCCGAAATCTCCCCTAGTCCAACATCTTCAGGAAAACTATGGGCAACGATCACTTGATTCATTCCTTGCGATGGCTTTCTTTCTAACACTGATTGCACATTTGATAAAATATTACTTTTTTCAATAAAAGGAATAGCCCCACCCAATTTATAAATTTCATAACCAATTGGGTCAATTTGAATATAAGAATAAGGAAATGCGAGCTGTGCCGTTTCAACTGTACGACAAAAAGGACTTACGACTATTGATGAACTAATCGGAATTTGTAAATGACGTAACAGTTGTCCAAAGTAAACGGCCTGCCTCCGCCCAAATTCAGACAAATTTCTTTGCGTAACACAATCTTGGAAATTTAAATATGGCTGATCTACTCCGACAGTTGCTTGACCATGCCTTGCATACAAAACAAATCCACCCTTTCTCAATAGATCAAGGAATGATTTATCCAAATATTTCAACTCCCCCCTAATAGAATACCATCGATTATTAGTACTATATGAAATGAATTACTCAAAAAATGTAAAAGTGAAAGTTGAAACTACTTTTCACATAGAGAAGGAGCTATTCCACCGGCAAATACTTCAATTCAACCCTCCCCTTTACTTTGCCAGTAGTGGACTTAAATTAATAAGAATGAAAAAACCCCCTACAATTTTCTGTAGGAAGTTTCGAAATTTACTTTATTGGAATAGTTACTATTGCGGTTGTCTCTAGGTGTTTTGATGAATCGATAGAAATTTGACCGTCGTACTTATTGACTATTTCATTCACAATAAACAAGCCTTGCCCTCTCGTTTTACCATTTCCTGGTTTCTTTGTGGAAAATCCTTGCTTGAATATTTGCCCTGCTTCTACAATATTTGGTCCAGTATTTGTAACCTGTAATTTATATTGCGTGTCATCAGCTTCACAGCAAATTGTTATTTTACGTTGTTCTTCCGATAATTCATTTGCAGCATCAATCGCATTATCTATTAAATTCGATAAGATTTTAATTAGATCCGTTGTTTTAATTTTATTAAACGCATCCTGAGAGACTGTGAAATCCATATCAATATTATGATTTTGTGCCGTTAGTTTTTTTGTTTGCAATAAAATCGCCAAGCCAGGATGATCAATATTTAATTTAAAAGACTTTATATCATGAACTTCTTTAGACAATGAAGATAAATATTGTTTTGCCTGATCAGGTTTATCTAATTGTAGAAATCCATGCAATACTTGTATATGATTTGTGAAATCATGTCTTAATGAGGACACGGAAGTGATTAAAGTTTTAATTTCCGCTTGATATGTATCTTCTGTCGCTTCGACTTCTTCTGCTACTTCTTTTTGATACCATCTCTGTAAGAAGAAAACTGAGCCGGTAACCATTAAAATAAGAACACCATTAAAAATAAAGATATAAAGATTGTCTTCGATCACTTTTCCCTTAATGTCATTTAATGTGTCTGCACTAATATCAATGCCTATGTATGCAATAACCTCCCCTGTTTCATCCTTAATCGGTGCACCAACAGTTAAGTAGGAGCCATATATAGAATCTTGTATTACATCTGTTGTAAATGTTTCTCCATTATAAGCTTTTTGCACTTGTGTCTCAGGTACTGTACAGTCCATTCCGATATCAAAGCCTTTAACTTCACTTGGTAAACCCATGATCATTGCTTTGGATACCTTTGGATTTATAATATCTAATGTATAAACAAATAAAGCACCTATTTTTACTCTTGCATCGTTTAAGTAGCTTCTTATTTGCCAATAATACTCATCTTTCACGGGGTTATCTATAAATTGTTTGTACGCCTCTACATCAATAGTAGATGCGATAGAAATAGCCGCTTCCAGACTTTGGTTCGCTATTGACTCTTCTACTGTCTTTTTCATTTTTACATAGGATGTAAAGATGTTTAAACTTGTAAACAATACTAATAAGAGAGTTGATAGTATTAAAATTAGTTTTATTTTTCGTGTTTTCATACAAACTGGTACTTCCTCATCTATTGACATGAATAATATCTTAATTTAATTGAGCTTGGCTTTCGCATTCCATAAAAATTGTTAGTCGTAGTTGACATTATCTCATACTTTCAACCTAGGAAACAATTTCATATCTAACAACCCTATTATACTACAATATAATTCTTTTTTTATGGTTGATTAAAAATCATTTATTTGCGTAGTGAATCGCTCTTCCTGTCGAAAATCAGATGAAGAGAAGTAAGATATTTAGAAGTTTGAACGACAATGGCTATCTCCCCCCTGTACATCCATCTAAACACTCTGTTCAGAAATACGATTCAGGATTCTTAAATAAGAATATTGGTTCTTAGTTTATCATTTCAAGCCCGTTTTGACTATCTCAACCTTCGCCCCCTACTTTTGGGCTATGTCCTTCTCATTGTTGAAATGGGGGTCTGTTGGGAAATGAAAAAAGATCAGGCCTATAAAAACCTGATCTTTTCATTTTAAGTATTTATTTTTTCCTACTCGATGTCTTTGTCTCATCCTGTACATTTAAAAATTTCGGTCGCTTACTGTAACCTGAAGGAGATAGGCGAACTAAAGATTTTTTAATGTCCGGCCAATTTAAATCTGCTCCCATATTTAAGTATGGAATACCTAATACTCGTAAATTTGCAATATATAGAAGTATGAAAAACACCGAAATGAAGAATCCAAATAACCCAAAAAAGGCAGATGCTAAAATAATGATTACCCTAAGAATACTCATTGCTGATGCAATGGATTGATTGACGAGTGTAAAAGCTGCAATACTTGATGTAGCTATAACGATAATCATGGAAGGACTCGTAACACCCGATTTAATCGCTGCATCTCCTATAATTAATCCCCCGACAACGCTTATGGAACCACTGATAACATTGGGTAGATGTATATTAGCTTCCCGAAATAATTCAAACATAAATAGCATCATTAATATTTCAAGAATAGTTGGAAATGGGAGCCCCGTTCTTGATTCAACAACTGTTGCCAATAGGATGAATGGCAATTGCTCTTGATGATAGGTTGAAAGTGCAAGCCAAAAACCTGGTAAAAGTACACTTATTAAAATAGCCACTATTCGCAGTAAACGTTCCATAGAACTTACAATAATCGGATACTCATTATCCTCACCTGATTTAAAAAGTAACATTACATTAACAGGGGTAATAATCGCATAAGAAACTCCATCGACTAAGATGATAATGCGCCCTCTACTTAAAGCTTGTACAGCATAATCCGGGCGTCCAGTATAATCATGTGTAGGCAGAATTTTATCGCTCTGCTCAATTCTTTCCATCAATATATCCCCGCTAAATATAACGTCCGCATCAACTCGCTGGAGCTGTATTTTTATTTTCTCAAGCATATTTTTATTTACGACATCCTCTAAAAAAAGTACAGCTACGGTTGTTTTGGATCGTGTGCCAAGTTCATACGTCTCAACACTTAATGAATTGGTCGGTAATCGTTTTCGTATTAAAGCAATATTAACAGAAACATCCTCAATAAAATCATCTCTTGGACCTTTGACAACTAATTCAACAGTTGTTTCTTTTGGCTCTCGATTTGGTTTTTTAGCGATATAACTTGAATACAGCAAATCCAAATCTTCGAAATATAGTAAAACATGCCCTTTATAGACTCTTGTGATAGCCTCATCTTTCCTTGTTATCTTCTGAAGATGGGGAATGTGTAAATGATTTTGTATATGTTCCGCTAACAATTCATCCGATGTTGCGGTAAATAAGGATTGCATCCGTTGCACAATAACGGTCTGCAGTAACCGTTCATTAATCATCTCTTCACATTTTATCAAATGTACTTTATGTTGCTGAAAGAAATACTCCTGAAAAACTACATCAGCAGAGCGTTGAAATAATGACTTCAAAGATTTTAAATTTAACTCTTGTTCCATTGAAGAAATATCCATCATCTCCTACTGAGCCAGCTCGAAATTAGTACTTTTATAAAGAATAATATAAATACACTTACGGATATTTTCTCCATGCTTTAAAAAAATATTCAAGGATATACTGTTTAAAATGCTTTGTCAGAATAATTTAGCGGTGAAATATCCAACCTATTATTAGAAAGATTTATCCAATCATCTTCTTTAAATTTGCCATTTCAATAGCAGACATTGCTGCGTCATAGCCTTTATTTCCTGATTTAGTCCCTGCGCGCTCAATCGCTTGTTCAATATTTTCAGTAGTAACAATGCCAAAAATAACAGGTACATTTGTAGTGAGTGACACATTTGCAATTCCTTTAGCTGATTCATTACATACATAATCATAATGGGTTGTTGAGCCACGAATAACCGTACCTAATCCAATAATTGCATCATATTTCTTTGTTTCAGCTAACTGTTTAGCGATGAATGGAACTTCAAATGCTCCAGGAACCCATGCTATGTCGATAGAATTCTCATCAACTCCATGACGCTTTAAACCATCTAATGCACCGTCTAATAATTTACTTGTAATAAATTCGTTGAAACGACCTACTACTACTGCTATTTTTAAATCCGTACCAATTAATTGCGCTTCAAAAGTGTTACCCATTTTTCTTTTCTCCTTTTTTTATGGCTCATCACCATATCGTGTGGTTGATTTCCGTTCAGCGGCACCGTGGTTGGTCACGAAGGCGTTATCACAGGACGTGATGCTTTTAAGCCTTCGTTGATCCCCAAAGAGTCACCCCGCCGGAACGAAGATCGACTCAATACGTTTTAACAAAAATCATCCACAACTTTTGGTTATAACCTTTTTTATATAGTCATTGTGTTTTCTTCCATGACTTGTTGACGATATGTGGCCAATGCTTCAATTGAAATCATTTTTAAATGATGTTGTGCTGCATATTTAACGAGATCATTAAAGCGTAGCATTTTGCCATTGTCGCCCATAATCTCACATATAACTCCTGCAGGAACGCTATTACAAAGCTTTGCCAAATCTATTGTAGCTTCCGTATGTCCCCTACGCTCTAATACACCATTTTCCTTTGCTATTAGTGGGAATACATGGCCTGGTTTACGAAAATCCGCAACTTTTGCTTGTGGTTCGAGCATTTTCTGTATAGTCATTGCCCGTTCAAAGGCACTAATTCCAGTTGTTGTATCAATATGATCAATACTAACGGTAAATGCTGTTTGATGATTATCTGTATTCACACTAACCATAGGGTTTAATGCTAACTTTTGTGCGAGTTGCTGGGAAATTGGCGTACATATAAGACCTCTTCCATAGGTAGCCATAAAGTTAATCGTTTCAGGGGTCATAAATTCCGCAAGTGCTAGTAAATCCCCTTCATTTTCCCGATCCTCGTCATCTACTACAATAATTATCTTTCCTTGCTTTAAATCCTCAATTGCTTCTTCAATCGAATGTAGCAATTTCGCCACCTCCCTGTTGGTTAAAATCCGTTTTGTGCTAAGAAGTCTTTTGTGATGGCCGGCGGTTCCTGACCATACTTAAGTTGATGTAAAATGTATTTTCCTACTAAATCGGTTTCTATATTGACGAGATCACCAATTTTCTTCATACCTAAAATTGTTTCCTTGTACGTATGGGGTATCAAAGATACTGTGACACCATTCTTCTCAACTTGAAAGAGTGTTAAGCTCGTTCCGTCAATTGTGATGGAGCCCTTTGGAATACAGAAGCTCGTTAACTCCTTTGATAGCTCTATATCAATATAGACTGCATTTGCTAACGGCCGCTTTCGTACTACTTTCCCTACTCCATCTACATGCCCAGATACAAAATGACCACCGAATCGCCCATTCGCTGACATAGCGCGTTCTAAATTTACTGGATCTCCTATTGCGAGCTGCTGTAAATTTGTTGCCTTTACCGTTTCTGGCATTACATCCATCGTAAGCTCCTGATCATTAAAAGATATGACTGTTAAACAAACACCATTGACCGCAATACTGTCCCCGAGCTTTACATCCTCTACCATTTTCTTTGAAATAACAGTAATTTTCATACTTTTTCTATCGCTTTGCAAGGTTTTTACGGTACCAACATCCTCAATAATTCCTGTAAACATTTTTTCACCCACTTCTATTCTTTGTTCTAAGCTTATCTATTCCACTTTTGGAGCCCTATGTACCTCCTCCCTCAATCAAAAATTTCTGTTCAAATAAAAAACCCCTTTGATTAAAGGGGTTTGGGAGTTCATATAAATAAGACGTCAACAAATAAACCTTTAGGAAACAAAATTTTTCCATAGGCTTCCATCTCATCGTTCTTCTCCCATCCAGACTATAACTGTCGGTTTTGGATTTGCACCAAATCAGCTTGCGCTCACGGACTTTGAATTACTTCATCACCGCCGATTGGGAATTTCACCCTACCCCGAAGAACTACTGCTATTCAATTTGTTAGCTAAATAATAAATCCATTTCACCTTGGCGTAATTGCGTCCGGAGGCTTTAGGTCAGGCATTTTCACAGGATGTGAAATTCCTAGCCTTAGTTCCTCTATTTCAGTGGGTGTCCAAACAACTACTGAATGAAGACAAAAAAACTTCCCAACTTAACCGATGGGAAGTAGTTTACATAAAAGCATAATCAAATAAACCTTATAAACTCAAGCGAATTTAAAAAGCTCTTACTTTTACCCTTCTCCCATCCAGACTATAACTGTCGGTTTTGGATTTGCACCAAATCAGCTTGCGCTCACGGACTTTGAATTGCTTCATCACCGCCGATTGGGAATTTCACCCTACCCTGAAGGATATTTTTATTTAGCTATTTCTTACGATAACACTATTTTATTTTATTATCCAGATAATTCTTAATGAAAATTTTTTCTCTAATTTATTTCGCTTTTGCAAGTTTGCGCTCTGTCGTTGCGTTTCATACAAGTTCATCAAAAATTAAAGTGAAATTGTTAAGATAAGACGGCAAAAGCTTCCGGGATCTGTTTTCGATATGAAATTTGCTTAAAAAAGAGCAGACTTCTCCCTTTGACAGTAAATCTCCAAGCATGGACATCTTTTTCTGCTAAGCCTTCTGCGAATACAGTTTCCATTACTTTTGCCTCCCTTCGAATTCAATAGTACTTACTTATCCATCACAATATTATTAAGAACATAAATTTCTTAATCAAATTTTTATCCACTTAAATAGAAAACAAAGATTTCTGCTACGATCGAGCGACGAATCGCTTTTTCCGCTCCCAAGCAACAATAAAACTTACATCAATGAATAGCTGTAATTTAATTATGCAATAACTAACTTATATCGCTAAAAGCCATTTTAGACTTAGCCTTATAATTTAAATAAGGAACCTCTTTTCAATTAGCACGTTCTTTATACATAGAACTTTTTTTAAATCTGCTTAACATAAAAAAATCATGTAAAATTATAAGTCATTGTTCGTGGCAACTCTAACAATGAACACAACGTATATGATTAGATTCTCTTCCCTCAATGGAGGTTTTTTTATTGCAAAATATCTTGAAAAACAAATCCTTTAACAAAGTTATATTTTATACCTTTATTGCCATTTGCTTTTTCGCTTCTGTTTTTTTCGTTTACCACAACGAAGCATTTTATAATCGTCCAATTGCAGAAGTTATAAAAACAGAAATAACAGAATCAACCCCTTATGAAAATGATGATCATGTATATACTCAGCATATTACAGCCGTATTAAAAAATGGCGAAGAAAAAGGTAAGCTTATTCATTTTACAAATGAGTATTCTGTATCTGGAGCCTTCGATCAAGAGTACCATATAGGAAATAAGTTATTTGTTTCTATTAAAGCAAAGACAGACAAAAATGCTGACTTAACTGGGACTATTTTAGATGTAAAACGCGATCAGTTCATCTTGATAGTAGCGTGGATTTTTATTTTTGCTTTGCTGATTGTTGGAAAAAGACAAGGTTTATTTTCAATCATGAGTTTAATTGTAAATTCTCTTATATTATCCTTCGCCTTGGATTTATATGTGCACTCAAATATTAATTTGATATTTATAAGTGGTGTATGCGTCCTTTTATTTACAATCATATCTTTAATACTTATTAACGGTTTGAATGAAAAAACATATGCAGGCATTGTTGCAACACTAATAGGAACATTTATTTCTTTATTGATTACCGCTATAGTCCTGTGGATTACATCCGAGAATGGGCTTCGATATGAAGAAATGCAATTTTTAACACGACCTTATCGAGTGGTTTTTATGGCTGGCTTATTTATTGGGGCACTAGGGGCTGTAATGGATGTCTCTATCACAATGGCTTCTTCAATGTTCACATTATTTGAGCAAAACCATGATATTTCTGACCAAGCACTGAAAACCTCAGGGATGGATATCGGGAAAGACATTATGGGAACGATTACAAGTATTTTGTTTTTTGTTTATATTTGTGGTTCAATTCCTATGTTAATTTTATATTTGAAAAATTCTTATCCATTAGGACAAACACTTTCCTTGAACCTTTCGTTAGAATTAGCTCGGGCCCTAGCAGGTGGAATTGGTGTTGTCTTAACGATTCCCATTAGTCTTTACACTTCTATTTTTTTCATTAACCGAAAGAGGGCAAAATAATGAATGTATTAGTATGGTTAACTGCCATTTTATTCATATTGATGATCGTTATTGGTGGAAAAAAAGGAGTACGATCTTTTTTATCTTTATTTTTAAACTTTGGGGTACTCTTTATTACTATCTTTTTAATGACCAATCCGAAGAATAGTCCGGTTTTATTAACGCTTATTGCCTGCACCGTCATAAGTTGGATTAGCTTATTTTTTATTAATGAAATGAGTAGTAAAACGATGACTGCTTTCATTTCTACGATGATTACTATAGTAGTTTTATTACTTTTCATTGTTTTTGTAACGAAGAAATCAATGATTCAAGGATTTGGGGAAGAATCAACAGAAGAAATTAGCATATTTTCACTTTATATTGGCGTCGACTTTGTTCAAATTGGAGCCTCGGTCATTATCATGAGTACAATTGGTGCAATTTTAGATGTTGCCATATCCATTGCTACTTCCATGCATGAGATTCTTCACCATAACCCACTTATAAGCAGAAGGAAATTATTTGCATCTGGTATAAACATCGGAAAGGACATTTTAGGTACAGATACAAATACATTATTTTATGCTTTCTTTGGTGGATATTTAAGCTTGCTCATATGGTTTAAAGATTTATCTTATTCAATTGGCGAAATTATAAATTCTAAAGTATTCGCCACTGAAATGATAATGATTTTTTGTGCAGGTATTGGAATCGCACTTATCATCCCTATTACTTCCTCTGTAAATGCATATTATTTAATAAAAAAACGAGAAAAAACAGAAAACGCTTCACAATAGACTGTACCTGTCATCCGTCTGCAATACGAACGGATGACAGGTATTTTTATGCCACCCCCACTCAAAATCAATAGATATTCATTAAGTTACATCGAAATAATTCACAGGATTTTACATAATACCTTTTTTCGAAAGTTGTAGAAATCATTAGTTTAAACGTATGCCATATGCCATGTGTATAAGTTGATTGGAGGCAACTGGGCGACTCCTTGAGGTCAGATCATTATGTTGATGTTCCAAAAATATTTATTAGTAAAAAAATTGCTCAACTATAGTAATTTGTACTCCACTGTTTCATATCCTGTATAATCATGTCATTCTTTTAATTATAGGCAGTAACATTTTCAAAAAAAAAAACGTCTTTACTACTAGATTATAAAGGAGATAGTTTACATGAAATATATTATCTTTGATTTTGATGGAACATTGGCAGATTCTACGGCAGTGTTAGCATCAGCATGGAATACAATTGCGCAAAAATATAAATTTAAAGGAATAGAGTTAAAGGAAATTGAATCGTTGAAAAAATTATCTATAGCGGAACGCAGTAAATTATTCGACTTTCCTATGTATAAATTGCCGATGATTTTACCTCAATTTTATCGCTTATATCGCCAGTCATTAAATGATGTTCATCTTTATAAAGGTATGAAGGAAGTCCTAATGGAAATTGAAAAAAGGGGCTATAAAATACTTATCATTTCCTCCAATTCACAGGAAAACATTTTAGAATTTCTAAAAATGAACGGCATTCATTGTGTGTCAGATGTTCTTTGTTCAAACCGAATTTTTGGAAAGGATAAAGTGATCAAGAAATTTTTAAAGGACACAGACATTACACCATCAGATGTTTTGTACATTGGTGATGAACAAAGAGATATCGCAGCCTGCAAAAAAGCGGGAGTGCCTATTATTTGGGTTGGTTGGGGGTATGACTCTATTGAAGTTGTACAACAAGAAGAACCCGATTATAAAGTTGCTACACCACATGAAATTTTGAATATTATTTAGACGAAGAGGATAATAGCGATTAATTTGCTATTATCCTTATCAATTATGCCTCGGCATAATTTCGTGAAGTTATTAAGCCTTTACTTCGCTTATATGCATTAATTTTTCTGCTGCGCTATTAATTCCTTTATAAGCATCGGTTAATTCATGCATACTTACAGAAAATTGCTGGGTAAACGTTGCGATTTGATTTGCAGATTCATTGACTTGATCAATAGATTTTTTTATGCTTTCTAATTGGTTTGTAATGCTTTCGGCACTATCCGTACTACTTTGCGACATTTTCTGTATTTCAGATGCTACTACAGCAAAGCCCCGTCCATGCTCACCTGAGCGAGCAGCCTCGATGGATGCATTTAATCCAAGAATTTTAGATTTCATAGCTAAATCTTTTACTAAATTAACAATCGTATTGATTTGTTGAATATCGCCAGTCATTGATTCTGAAAACTTAGATAGCTCCCCTACGCGATTTGATACATCTACACTTGCTACTGCTAACTCTTCATTCGTTGCGGTCATTTCTTCAACAGAACTCGAAAGCTCAGTTGCTAATAATCGCATCCCATCCATTTTTTCATTCGAAATAATGGCACTTAACACACCGATTGCTTTCCCACCATCAAAAATAGGCTGTGCAGATGCAATATACGCCATTCCAAAATCTTCGGAACCTCGCTCTTCCCTCATGAACTTTCCTAGGCTTAGAGACTGTTCAGTTGTTGTTCCACGATACTTGGCTACAGGATCACCAACTTTAATCTTTAAGTCCACTTGAATACCTGGCTTGTAAGCAATGACCTTCTCAGTATCTGCAACTATAATACAAGCATCTTCTGGGTATGTTACCTGGTAAAAATCGATAGAATCTATTGTCGCCTGTAGCTTTGGATGCATTAATTTTCCCCTTTTCCAATAACACGATAATACTGAAATTTCTTAATTTAAATATAGCATGACACCAAAAAAAAGACACCTTTAGCTTAAGTGTCTTTGAAACACTACTATGACTTTTTCAAGATTTCTACAAATTTTTCTGCTGTTCTTACCTCAACTGTAAGAGAGTTTTTACTATAGTTAGCTTTTATTAAAAATGGCACATCACTGGTATTGTGGAATCTAAAATCTAAACCACCATAAGAAACAGTAGCGTCTCTTCCTTTTGGAACATACCCTACATCTAAAGAATGGTGATGCCGTTCTACAAATTTTACTGGTATTTGATCAACTGCGTTAAACAAGGTAGAAGACGTTTGACAAATACCTCCCCCAATGCCCATCACAACCTTTTTGTTGATGATTTCTGGTGCGGGCTGATAACCATTCGCTTCGTCTCTAGGGCCAACTACTGTATTAAACGAGAAATAATCTCCACTTCCAACGATAACATTATTGATTGCCTTCGCAGAAAGCTCAATATTTTTATTTCTGCCTACATCATCGGTATTGAAGTAAGTTGTATAGGATGCAACAACTACGTTTTCTAGATAAGGGATATCTTCAAAATAATATCCGCTTTCAGTAATATAAAGAGGCATCTCCACTTTACCACCGGTAGCTGATGCTTCTAATATTCTCTCTACTAATTCACTTTCTTTTAAAACAATTAAAGGACTACCTTTCATTAGTTTTCCTTGATCGTCCAGCTTATTGAGTATCATACGCTTATCATAACCAGCCGCTTTTTCATTCCCTCTCGCCAACTCTTTTGCTAATTGCTCAATTTGCTTCGTATACGATTGATTATCACGTTCATAGCCCATTTCTTTCGGCGTAATTGTTTGGATGATAGCTTTTGTAGAAGGGTCTATAATTTCAACAACGACAGATTCTGTTTGTTGTTCAGTAGTAACAGGCTTTTTTAAATCCTCAGCTTTTTGCTCTGACTCTTGAATTGGTTGTTCTTGCTTTTTCTCATCCGCAGATTTCACTTGACAGCCAACTAGCCCAATCGTACAAATAATACATAGTGTGGTCATCCACTTCTTTTTCAAATAAAACACCTACCCTATCGTCATACTACAGAGACATCTTATTCGTGTATTGTTGATAGTGTGTTTCATTTCATCATTTTTATTTATTTTTAAAATGAAGGTTATTTAGCATATTTCGCATAAAATCTATAGATTAATACGATATAAAGCCAATCATAAATAAGGGTCGCAAGCGAAATAATAGTAATCAACGGTGTTCTAAAATACATATAGAAACCAACTGCAGCAAACATCGTTCCAATCATTTTACAAACAGCGATGCCCATTGATTGGCCACTTAAGTTCCCTCTTTGTAAAAACAAAGCAATAAACAATCCTGACATCATTAAATTCTGTATAAATGCGGCATACTTGCCTTCAAGATCATTAAATTCATGCATCATTGCTAAAATCGTAAAAAAGCTTACTACAAGTGTGATCAAAAAAGATGAATAAAATATTTTTCTTGGAACTATTTTTTTATATTCCTTATGACCATAATGTAAAAATTGCATCATAATAAAAATGTCTAAAATAAACCACAGTAACGTAATAATTCTTTGCAAGTCATTTTGTGGATACATAAATGAAAAAATAAATTCCCATGAAATATTTGCACAAATTGCAACCATGGGCATCCCATATCGCTTATCTTGTAATCCTTGTTTGATGATTAGTATGTATGTAATAATCCAAAATAACCCCATTCCTAATTGACAAATCAGTAGGAATTTTTCTTGCGCCATATATACAAACCCCTTCCTCCTAATAATGATTCTTCGATACTATATGTGAAGAAATCTATTATTTATGTCAAAGGTTTGTACAACTAGGCTCTTAAAAATCTCATTGTAAGCGCCTATACATTCAGGAACCAATCATATATAGTAAAACGAGGTGATGTTATGAAAACTAAAATTTATTTTGATAATGACCAATTTATTGCAGGCACTACTTTAAAAGATGATATCGAACTAGAACAAAACAATATGGCATTGCATACATGCGTCCATGAAGCTGATGTGCTAGAAAATCGAAAAAAACTGGCCACTACTTTGCATTGTAACTTACATGATTTTATTTGCACGCAACAAACACATAGTGCAAATTTCCATAAAGTCACGATTTCTGATAAAGGACGTGGCGCTGAAAAGATGGACAATGCCATTAGTAATACCGATGCACTTTATACAGTAGAACCAAATTTACTTTTATGTAGTTTTACAGCAGATTGTGTACCTGTCATTTTTTATAATGAAGTCAATGGTCTTATTGGTGTGGTACATTCAGGATGGCAAGGGACTGTCAAGGAAGTTACATTAAAGCTTTTCCAACATTTGATGGAACACGAGCATTGTAGCCCTCAAGATTTTCACGTACAAATCGGTATGGCACTCAGTCAGCAGAAGTTTGAGGTGGATACAGATGTTTATGAAAAATTCCACAATCTAGGATATGCTGAAGACTTTATGTATTACAATGCAAAAACAAATAAATATCATATCGATAATCAACAAACTGTCAAAAAACAATGTGAGCTTGTAGGTATTCCTTCAAAGCAAATATTGATTGATTCAACGTGCACATTTCTCAGCCCAGGTGGGTTTTCCTACCGCCAAGATAAACAGGCTGGTAGACATTTAAGCTTTATTATGCGAAAAGAAAAATAATTGAAAGGGACAATCCAATTATTAATGGAACGTCCCTTTTGTTGTATTGAAAAACAATATCTCTATCAAAAAAGTAAAAAGGATGTATCTCATATTAGAGAAATACACCCTTTTAACATTTCATTATTTATTTACGGGACGATCTTTTCCAATTCTAAAAACATAATAGCTCATGATCACAAGAACTAAGAAAACAATTCCCACAATAAGAGAAACTCTCGTATCATCATTAATCCACATACCGATTAGCACCATTATTAAAAAGGCAATCGTTAAATAGTTTGTAAATGGTGTTAAAGGCATTTTGAATGGGTGCTTGGAAAGCTGTTCACCTTTTATTTTTCTAAATCGTATTTGACTGATTAAAATAATAAACCATGGAACCATCCCAGGTAATACACTAGCGCTGTATACATATACAAATAAATTTCCTGGAGCAATATAACTTAAAATAACGCCGATAACCAAACCAAATAGCACGCCTGCTGTACCGAAAATGGGAACACCATTTTTAGAAAGCTTCGCAAAAAATTTAGGTGCTTGTCCATTCATGGCAAGCGTATATAGCATACGTCCAGCACTATAAATTCCACTATTACAACCAGACATCGCTGCTGTAATGACCACAAAATTAATAATACCTGCAGCAGCAGTAATTCCAACCTTTGCAAAAGTTGCAACAAACGGGCTACCAATCGTACCTAATTCATCCCACGGATAAACTGTTACAATGACAAAGATTGCACCGATATAAAATATTAAAATACGCCAAATAATACTTTGAATCGCACTCGTTATAGTTTTTTGAGGATTTTTCGCTTCTCCTGCTGTAATCCCAATGAGCTCAACACCTTGATAGGCTGCAACTACTAATGATAACGCAAAGAAGAAACCTGTCCAGCCTCCTGTAAAGAAACCTCCATGATTCCAAAGGTTCGATAATCCGATTGCCACGCCCTCATTACCAATCCCAAAGAAAATAAGACCAAAGCCTGCAACAATCATTAAAACAATCGTTACAATTTTAATCATGGCAAACCAAAACTCAAATTCTCCAAAAGTTTTAACAGAAATAAAGTTGGCAACACCTAAAATAATCATTGCAATTAATCCCGGAATCCATGCCGGTAAATCAGGATACCAGTATTGCATGTAAGTCCCTACTGCTATAATCTCTGACATCCCAACAATAACCCACTGAAACCAGTTACTCCACGCCGTTAAATAACCAGCTAATGGGTGTATATATTTATAGCCAAATGTTGCAAAGGAACCTGTACTTGGCTCCATATAAAGCATTTCTCCCATTGCTCGCATAATGAAGAAAATAAATATTCCTGCTATACCATATGCAAGGAGCACGGAAGGCCCTGTCCACTGAATGGCACTAGCAGACCCCATAAACAAACCTACGCCAATAGTACCTCCAAGAGCAATCATTTGGATATGACGTGCATCTAATCCCCTATTTAACTCTTTATTTGCCACAAATTACGCCTCTTTTCGAAGTTCTTTCTACGATGAATTATTTTATAATGATAATAAATTCTGCCGAAAAACACAATTGTATTTTTAGGAAAAACATAAATTACGGCAATACGACGGGGGTTCTGGGGAGCATTTTGAAGGTACTATCCGTCGCTCTGGCTGTTCTATCCATCAATTTGACGACTCTATCCGCGATTTTGGCGGTTCTATCCATGACTTCGGCTGTTCTATCCACGATTTTGACGGTTCTATCCACAACTTCGGCTGTTCTATCCACCTTTTGACGGTTCTTTCCGTCGCTTCGCCTGTTCTTTCCGTCGCTTTGGCGGCCCCATCCGCTTTGACGACTCTATCCGCGATTTGACTGTTCTATCCACGACTTCGCCGGTTCTATCCACGACTTTGGCTGTTCTATCCGCGATTTTGACGGTTCTATCCATGACTTCAGCGACTCTATCCACCACTTCGGCGGTTCTATCCACGATTTTGACTGTTCCAGCCGTCGCTTTTGCTGCTCTATCCATCACTTTAAGCAACACTTTCATCTTGGAATCAAGCTTTTAGTAAAAACCTATTTTATTACGTAAAAAAACTCTATTCCTTCATGAAAGACGATGAATGGAATAGAGTTTTTTTGTTATTGCAATAACGTCTGTTCTTGGAGCTTTGCAGAGAAGTATTTACGTGCATCTGCAGTTAGAATTTGCATCAGAATAACTTCTTCATGACGGGCAAATTCTACAAACATTCCACTTAGATTTTCATACACATATTTGATTTTATAGCCACTATCTAAATATTGATCTACTTTTTTTATTTCCTCTGTGCTTTGTTGATGTTCTGACATGCAATCACCTCACCTTTTTTTTGTGAATATCTTGGGTGTTTAATTTTTATTCAGCACCTTTTATTTCTAACAGCGGATCAGGTTGTTCAACGATGTCATCCTCATCTGGAACTACAGTTTGAGTTGGCATTTGTTGCTGCCCAAATAGTTCATCCAAATTGTGGCCAGCTGTAATTCCTAAATATTTTGCATCACTTGGATCTTCAAGCTCAGCTTGAGGGTATTTTTTGAACCACCAATATTTCGCTAGTACATAATATACAAGTGCCCCTACAAAAAACCCTACTAATGATGAATAAGTGGAGAATATATTTGCTATTGCACCACCAATAATCCAAGCAATTAAACCAGCTAAGTTAAAACCTTGCCAATATTTAAATTGACCATCTAATTCGTACAGTGCTTTTACATGCACACGGCGCTTACGGATTAAATAATAATCAGCATATAAAATACCAACGATGGCTGTTAGAATTCCTCCAATAATTAAAAGTGCATTGACTAATACATCAAATAAACTCCAAGGCTGTGCTAGGATACCAATGATTCCAGCAATAACAACCCCAACCCAAAACGGCACTTTTGGACCACCAATATTTGAGAAGATTGTTGCCGCTGGAATAACATTTGCAGAGGTGTTAGTTGACCATTGTGCTAACACAATCATTAACAGTAAAATGCCTAAAATAAAGCCACTTGCACTTTGCTGTAATGCATTGATAGGATCAGCTGAGGCAACAGCCATATAGCAAACAGCACCAATTGTCACAATGAAAGTATTTGTAATCGGCATAACGATTAATGAGCCAACCAGCTGTGTTTTATTGCGTTTGAACCAATTGCGTTCATTTTTTGGTGCTTTAAAAAAGCGTGAAAGTGAAGGCATGTCGGCTGCTAGCGTCGACCAGAAGCCCATATTTGCCATAATCACTACCATAAATGCAGTGAAGGCCGTGAAACCTGTTGCAGGCGCTTCCACCCACGTCCAAATATTTTTTCCTTGAGCTACCGCAGTATCTGCCAGTGTATAATACATCCAGCAAGAAATTAAAATAATTACTGGTGCTGCCAAATCTGCAAAGCGTTCAATAGATTTAATACCTAGTGATGTATTAAATAACTGAAGTGCTGCAAAAACAATGAAACAAATAAACCAATTATCGAAATTAAAAAGTAAATTTAAAATACCGTTTATAGCCAATGCACCGAAATAAGTGTTCAGACCGAACCAACATGCAGCCGTTACACCACGGACAAGTGACGGGATATGTGTGCCAAATGTACCGAATGGAGCACGCATATATACCGGGAATGATAAGCCATGTTCAATACCTATATCACCAATTAACGTCATAAATACACCGATTAAACAAGAGCCAATCAACGTTGCTAAAATCACCATCGGCAACGGCAAATTTATGATTGCCGAGCCACCAATTGCAAAAGCAGCTAATACAATTGCCATACCTATCCAAATTACTGCAAAACCAAATGTTCCAATATTTCTTTGTTGATGTGTCACTGGAAGTAAATCTGGGGATTTTAAATAATTCCCTTCACGTTCCATCTAATCTCTCCTTTTTATCAAATTTCCGTGACAACTTACATGAGGTTATTCCTTCAACGATGCTAAAGGAAGATGGAATTTCAGTTATCTTCATTCGGCAAAGTACACCCACCTTAGAAGGTAGTGAGATGAATACAGATATGGCTCCATTTAGTTAGTGTCCCAGCAAATACGAATGAAGATTTAGCCTCCGAACACAATTACGCAAAGGTGAAATTGATTTTAGAGGTTTACTTAGATAGACTACTAATCAGAGTTTGACGTTCATTCCAAGTCATAGGTGGAACTGTAGATGGACGTTCAACCATTGTAATAGCACCCTCTGCAGGACAAACGATTGAGCATAAATTACAGCCTACACAGTCCTCTTCTCGAACTTTCAGCATTGGGCGACCATCTTCTGTATATAAGTCAATACATTGATGTGATGTGTCCTCACATGCAATATGGCACTTGTTACAGTTAATGCAAACATCATTATTAATTTCAGCTACGATTTTATAATTTAAATCTAAGTCACCCCAATTAGAATATCTGGAAACTGAGCGACCTACTAAATCCATAACAAAGGCAATCCCTTTATCATCTAAATAGTTATTGAGTCCATCAATCATATCCTCAACGATACTAAAACCGTGATGCATCGCTGCTGTACAAACTTGTACGCCCGTTGCTCCCATTAATATAAACTCGGCAGCATCTTGCCAGTTGGAAATACCACCAATGCCCGAAATCGGAACATTGATTAATGGATTACGAGCACATTCTGCAACCATATTGAGTGCAATTGGTTTAACGGCAGGACCGCAATAGCCACCATGCGCACCCTTTCCTGCTACATGAGGCACTGTATTCCATGTATCTAAGTCAACACCCGCTAAGCTGTTAATCGTATTAATCATACTAATCGCATCTGCTCCACCTCTTGTGGCCGCTTCTGCTGTTACCGTTATGTCGGTAATATTTGGCGTTAGCTTCACTATTACTGGTGTTTTTGCTGCCTCTTTCACCCAATACGTTTGCTTTTCCACCAATTCAGGTACTTGACCAGAGGCAGAGCCCATTCCTCGTTCTGCCATCCCATGTGGACACCCAAAGTTAAGCTCTAGACCATCAACACCCACATCTTCGACTCGTTTAACAATCTCATGCCATTTTTCTTGCTTTGGCTCCACCATTAAGGAAGCGATTATCGCGTGATCTGGAAACCTTTTTTTCGTTTCATAAATTTCTTTTAAATTGACCTCTAGTGGACGATCCGTAATCAGTTCAATATTATTGAAGCCAGCTACTCTTTGTCCGTTAAAGCTAACAGCTGCAAAGCGTGAAGAAACATTCAGAATCGGATCTCCTAACGTTTTCCAAACAGCACCGCCCCACCCCGCTTCAAATGCACGTTGTACTTGATAGCCTGAATTCGTT